>JAABUQ010000803.1_pt1 | contig 72279 bp, 71 predicted proteins | sample 5560001 | NCBI WGS metagenome assembly JAABUQ01 (sample SAMN10711888, study PRJNA513371) | rock metagenome | isolation source: Antarctica rocks | place: Antarctica: Victoria Land, Finger Mt nord | collected 2015-12-18 | reverse complement strand
TGATTACAAGCTTCTCTAGAACCCCACTCCCAATGCTGCTACAACCTTCACCCATCCCGCTTGATTACACAAGCTTCTCTAGAACCCTCGCCCAATGCTGCTTGATTACAAGCTTCTCTAGAACCCCACTCCCAATGCTGCTACAACCTTCACCCATCCCGCTTGATTACACAAGCTTCTCTAGAACCCTCGCCCAATGCTGCTTGATTACAAGCTTCTCTAGAACCCCCTAGCCGAAAATTCTAGAACCCCATCCCCAAGGCTTCTAGAACCCCCACCCCGAAAACGAATTGATTGGGAAGATGCAGCAAGGATACCAAGAGTTAATTACAACCTCAAGTAATCACTTTGATTACAGTTGGGGCACCAAAAACAACATAAAACATTTTAGGCATCTGATAAAACTTACACATCACTATAGTTTGAGTAACCAAATAACTCAAGCAGTAACCACCTAATTAACCCAAAAAAAGAGAGCCGAGACTCAGGCGTGTCACGCTTTGTCCCAACTCCTAATAACCTATTAAATTCTTCCCTTTAGGATAACACTATCTCAACCGTTTAGTCGGCAAAGTTATCCTTCCCAGGCTATTAGGCGTTTCGGACGGATCGTCATTATCAAGTGATCGCTCACATTGGCTTGAGTCTCGGCTCCACACAAGGAGTTGAGCAATGTTATTAGAAAGTCACGAGAACCAAAACCAATCCATCAACGCACCCGCCCACCCACTTCACATTGACCGCGACCACGCCACCACCCAACTTGAAGCTTTGGGCTACAGCCGGGGCAATGCAGTCTACATCCGTGCCTTCCTGCCCAAAGAAGATCCGCGCTATGGTCCCGGAACCGGACGCAAAGCCGACAAGCTGAATTGGGAGCAGGTAGAGCGCTGGCAGACTGAAGGGTATGGCATATATATAGTTGTCAACGGCGGTGGACACAAAGACGAGGACGTAACCTCCTGCCGTGCCCTATTCTGCGAATTTGATGACCGCCCGATTGAAGATCAAATTCACTTCTGGCAAGACTTAGGGTTGCCAGAGCCATCACTGCAAATCGCCACTCGCAAGTCAGTTCACTCCTACTGGGTGTTCAATAATCCCATCCCTGTTGCTCAATGGCGGGAACTGCAAGCGGCCCTACTCGCCTACACCGACTCAGATCAAGCACTAAAAAATCCTAGCCGTGTGATGAGGCTGGCCGGAGCATATCACCTTAAACCAGGCTCAGAACCTTTACGGTGCGAGATTATCCACCAGTCTGGCAATCGCTACAGCCTGGAGGAGCTACGCGCTGCCATTCCTGCCGCCCAACCAGAACTAGTGACTCAGCCGCAGTCAAGCAGGCGATCGCAGCAAGTACCGCCATCAAAATTTAGTAGCCCCGTACCTCAATACCAACGCTTTGAAGAAGTTATCGTGCCAGTAGCTGAAGCTGTGCCATTGGAAGTTTGCCTGTCAAAAGACTCTCGCGCTCTGCTTGCTGCCGGTGTATCCGAAGGGGGACGCAATAATAATGGCGCTAAATTAGCCCGTGACCTCATCGGCACAGCTAATCACCTCCTTGCTATTGGGCAGCAGTTTGACGGAGATCCCAGGCATTTACTGGACGAGTATGCGAGCCACTGTTCTCCGCCGCTGCCAGGAAAAGAAGTGGAAGCGATTTGGAAATCGGCTCAGAAGGACAATCCCAGCCCTAGCTGTAAAGCAGAGGGTGTCGAAAGCTGCATTAAGGGCTGGTACTGGAACTCTCACGTCAAACCAAATCAGCGGACAAGTCAGAGATGGGGCGAACAGATAGATGGTGAGGCTGCCAAGGGGAAGACTGTCAGTAAGATCAAGACGACAGTCGAGTCAATCACTCTGCAAGAGCGCGTTACCGAGATCCTGGAACGGAATCTATCTGCCTCCGAGCTGACTGCGGCCTTAGTCGAGCTATCAGCTGCTACAGGAAGACAACTCCGCGAAATCAAAGAGTTGGCAGAATCAATCGAAGCTGACTTGGAAATCGAAGAGGGACGAAGTGATCGCGGTAACGACATCAACCGGCTGCATGAAATCAAACAGCGGCAGCTAAGCCTCCATAAGTATCTCCCCTCTTCCTATGCCACGCCAATGACCAAGATGGCTGAGTGGATGGGTGTTCCCGCTGCTGCTTTTTTAGTCGCCCTGCTACCAACCGTTGCATCTCTGCTCGATCCTGCGATCGAGGTCGTGATCAAAGAGTGTATTGGGTTTATTGAGCCACCAATCATCTATGCAGGCATAGTAACTGAGTCAGGTCAACGTAAATCACCCATTCTCAATGCCATCACTGACGGTCTGAGAAAACTCCAAAGAGACGAGGATGATCGCTACCGTGAGGCAGTGGCTCAATATGAAGACGCGCGGAGGCTTTGGGAGCTTAAGTCAGGGGAGGAACCACCAGTTGCACCACGCCCGCCCCGCGAGTATTACATCGACAAGGCGACGATGGAGGCAGTCGATGCTATCAAGTCGAATCAACCGAATCAGGGGTTTCTCTGGCTCAAAGATGAATTGTCCGGCCTCATGGCATCTTACGGGGAGTACAAAGGTGGTCGCGGAGCTGATAAAGAATCAATTCTTTCCGGTTGGAACGGTCGAGGCGTCAAGAAAAACCTCAAGGGAGGCGATCGCATCTCGTTGTCCCACGACTCGATGAGCGTGTTGGGTGCCATTCAGGATGCAACTCTGCAAAAGAAGATGGGGGATTTCAATGATGACCAAGGGGACTGGGCGCGGTTCCTGTGGTTGCTCATCCCACTGACAGCTCTGCAACTACCAGAGACTGATACGAGCTTCCAGTTAGCGATGCTAGAAGGGTTGTATCGTCGGCTCGACCAACTAGGACCGCAGAGATATCGCCTCGCCTTTGATGCCCAGCGTCTGTACGATCAATTCCACTGGAAGTTGGAACAGCGCCGTGTGGCTGAACCACGTCGAGGGATGAGGGCGGCGATCGCCAAGATGGAAGGCTATACAGCTCGCCTCGCTCTGATACTTCACCTGATTTGGGAAGTCGAAGCGGGCAAGGAGGTGCCCAGCATTTATATTCCCCGCGAACGAGTTCAAGCAGCTTGTAAGTTAGCTGAGTTTTTTTTAGGGCAAGTTGAATTAATTCATGCTGAGGGCGCTGCTGCCATTGGCAATGACCTAACCCCACGTCTAGCTGCAATTCTGGAAAAGGCGCGGCAGTTTGGGGAACTAACCGCTCGCAAGGTGCAAGCTGCCGTGAGTTGGCTGCGTAAAGTCACTGCTGGGAAGATTCGTAACGACTTCAAGGAGCTGGCGAAGCTCGGCTACGGGATCTGCACCGGACAGGGCAACAGGTTAAAGTTTGTTCCCCGAACTGCTGATACTGCTGATAGAAGTGCTGAGCTAAGTGCTGATAGTATCGATAGCTCTGAAGCCTTTGATCTAAGACAAATCCAGGACTCTAGTGAATCAACTGTTGATGGTGCTGATGCCAACCAATTTTGCTCAGCACCCCTAGATGATAGGAATGGAGGTGCCGAGTTAAAGGACGAGTCCAGACAACATCAGCAGTATCAGCACATCAGCAGTTGGGACTTAGATCCAGATGTAGCAACCACTGGAGCTGCTGATGAGGCACCAGCAGTTTTATCAGCACATGTAACAGTGCGACAGAGAACTGATTCTGATGATCACCCAGACGACGAGCCTCCAGGTGGTAGCAGCATCTCGTCATTGCCGATGCCTGATGATTCCGGCAGCTCCTTCACCGCTGAGTTGCAGACAGATACAGCTAGTAACATGAGCCCAACAGATTCGCCCAGGCAAGACTTAGCGGCAGGGCAAATCCTGTTGTGCCAAACTTGGGTAACAGCGGCAGAAACTTTGAACCAAGGCAAGGGTAGTCCAGTTAAGGATACCTCTAATAGTGCTGCTCACCGGGAGCAGAAGCAGGCGATAGCGAAGCGCAGCCCGCAAAGCGGGATCGCACCTGAACAAGCGGCATCAGAAGCTTTTGCGCGTGGGCAGCGGGTGCGGGTCAATCTCTCAGGTTCTCAGCGAGATGGTAAAACTGGGGTAATCCGCAATACTTTCAAAGACCAGGATGGACATTTGAAGTACGAGATCCTGCTAGACGACAAAACGATTCGAGCCAATTTGAGGAAGATGGAATGTTTTGGAAATTGGCTTGAGGTGTTTACATAGTCCATTGCAATAGCCAGAAAAAGCGGTTATAAATAGTGATGCAATGAGTCAGCGTGTAATCAAAGCAGCACTGCATGTCTTTGGTTTCCTAGACTTGCTGATTTCATTTTTCTTCCTGAGGAAAAGTCACAATGACCATTTTTTGAGGAATGATGTGAGTGGAAAAAAGTAATTTCAAGACTTGCAGCAATCAAATTGCTAGCATTAGTCATAATATTTATAGAATCTTTTAAGGAAGAGGAATATTTTATGACTAGGGAAGAAGTTAAACTCTTAGATATTAAGCCACCAGCTCACTTAGCAAAATCATTAGGATATCGAGGGCGAGCTAGGTGGGTTCAAATGTACTGGGAATCATGGCCGATTTGTAAGCCAGTTTGTACTGATAATGGCAAAAAGTTTCACTTTGGAAGCCAGGCAGCCTGGGAGTTGTTCTCTCAAAGTTTTTCATTTGTACCTAAATGTCTATATTTGCTCAATAGATCTAATTCTTTGCTGTTGGATCAACGCCATCATCTTCTCTACGGAGGTGACAAGGAGCTGATTACTTGGCTTTTAAAAGATCCAGACAGCTTGAAGTTGCTCGAACCTGTAAGCTTACAGAAAAAGCGGGATTACACCCCAAAACTAAAAGAATTGGTGGCTTCGTTCAAAACTGGTGCAAGTTTCGCGGCTGGTGTGATCGCAGTCACCCTAATAGCTGGAATGGGCATACGATTGTACGATAGTTTTTCTGATCCCTTGTCCTCCTTGACCTCAACCGAGTGCCAACAAATAATAAAAAATTATGTTGAACAGGCAGAAGTCCCTCCTCCTAAGTGATCCAAAAAATGTCGAAAATCGGCTTTTTTGTTCAACGATCTGTTTCTAAGAAATGATATTCTCTAAAAGAATGTGAAGCAGTCGAAATCAGAGGATTTAACTGCCGCTATTCTGGGGTACTTGGCATACTTTGGGACATATACTGTAACTGCTTCAAGCGGACAAAAGGGTGTAGCCGTTCATCATATGGAAGCAAGTACAAACAACTACAAAGGCACTGATCAAAAAAAGGCATTTGACCTAGTTAGTAATCAATTAATACTAACAAAGTTAACTAACCCAGCTCAGAGAACGAAAGGAGAACTAACCAGCCGCATCGTTTGGGAACGCCTGTAAATAAAGTGGCGCTAAGGGTACTTAGCGCTATTGCAAACACCAATCAAACTAGAAAGTATGGTAGAGATATTTAAAAGGTATAAAAAAGGTCAACGAAATTTCTCAGGCTTGAATCTTGCAGGAGCTAACTTGAGTAAAATAGATCTGAGTGGGGCAGATTTCAGCGGCACAAACCTCTGTGGAGTAGATTTTGACTACACAGATTTGAGTGGAGCAAACTTAATTGGAGCCAAATTAATTGGGACAAATCTTGAACAAGCCAGGTTAAACAAGGCAATCTTGTATAAAGCTCAAATGAAAAGAGCGGTATTAACTAGTGCTGATTTAAGCCAAGCTAATTTAATTGAGACTGATTTGACTGGAGCAAGAATCGACCGAGCAAACCTTGTAGGAGCAAATCTGAGCTGGGCTAATTTAAGAGGAGCAAATCTAAATCAGTCTGATTTGACGAAAGCCACTGTCAACTATGTAATTCTAGCTGAAGCTGAGTTAACAGAAGCGGTGCTAGTTGGAGCCAAAATGCATTGTGCAATTTTATCCTTAGCGGTTCTAAATCTAGCAAACCTAAGTGAAGCAGATTTAAGTGGAGCAGATCTATGTATGGCAAGTTTAGATGATGCTGTACTTATTGGTACGAACTTAAGTAATGCCGACCTTCGTCTTGCTAGCCTAAACAACGTAGATTTAAGTCAAGCAAGCTTGGAGGGAGTAGAATTAGCACTTGCTGATACTAAGAATACGTTGATCAAAGCTGCCGGAGCAAAACTATAGTCTCTTAAAGAGATGAAAAATCAGCTTGTTCTTTACCCGTCTTTTCTATCCTTCTCAGAGAATGTTGATAAAACAACCTCAAAAGTGATAGTAATAGGCGATCCACGCGACTATTCTCTGAAATGGGAACTCCATTTTGGAGAAAGAGGACTGTATTATGTTACAGGTAAAGCCGTTGGGTTAGAACAGACGGATCGATTGTATTGCCTATTGAGGTTATGCCATCCCAAACTGATACGCCAACTTCCTAATTATTTATCTCCGGTTAAAGAATATAAGTTTTTGTATCAATTGCTGTTAAACAATTACCTAACTTTAGTAGAGCTAAAAAGGCTAATAGAAAATCTCTCTCAGGAAGCATTGATTCAAGCCCTGAGTATTCAAAACCCTGAGATCGAAACTTATAGCTCGGAGATCAAGCAACCAGCAGTAATTGATTTGGTACTTCCAGAGATTTTACCCAGGTTAGAAGCATCAATATTACAATGGCAATGCCGAAGACTGTATTTCAGTTCTCCCTACCTGCGTCTAGGAATACAGTACGAACAAGTCCAGCCTTTTCTTATGCTGCTTGAAAAACAAGGACACAACACTCAAGGCGAAAGGTTTCTCCTAGCATTGTTGAAGCTAATCAAGCAAAAGGCTTCAATTTATCAGATAGCTGGAGAGCTATTGATTCCTCCGATTATCTTGACTAGAATCTTAACACCACTGGTCAAACAAAGACTTATCAACACACTTCCGGCTGATGCATCAATCGCAAAAAAATTAGTAGTACACATTGATGATAGTTCCTTTTTCCAGGAAGTCATAAGAACATCCTTGGAGCCAGAAGGGTTCAAGATTGTCAGCATCTCGAAATCTACTCAAGCGATTGAAACATTACTCGCGCTTGAGAAACCAGCTTTAATCATCTCGGATCTAAACATGCCAGGGCTAAACGGCCTTGAGCTTTGTCGTCTGATCCGACAGATAAGCCGTTTTCGGGAAGTCCCGATTGTGATGCTGACAGGGCAAGACGGTATTCTGGATCAGGTACGGGCACGGGTGATTGGAATCAAGAAGTATCTGACAAAGCCTTTCGAGCCAGTGCATTTAGTTCAGACAGTTCGTCAAGTGCTGAAAAGTTAAGTACTGGTTCCAGCTAAAGTTAATTAATGTTGATGCAGCTACGCCAGCTACCTTTTTTGCTATCTGAATATTATTTGTGCCATGTCAATAGGAATTGACATGGCTATCATCTAATTTTAGTGTGTGTGCAGGCTAATATAGGTTCTGCTCATCAGACCTATTACATAACCAGAGTCTAAAACATTTCAATTTGAGTGCAAAGAATTATATGAAAAATGCCACAAAATGCCACAAAATGCCACAGTCTACAGCTGTAAACCACCTCAATACATCACAGCTAAAGGCTATTGAGCTAATGATATCTGGCCAAACAGATACGCAAATTGCTAAAAGTATCAGTGTAAGTCGAGACACAGTATGTCGCTGGAGAAATCATAATCCTCATTTCAAAGCGGTTTTAAATCAGCGGCGAAATCAACTCTGGCAAAACTCAACGGAGCGTTTGAATAGCATAGTTTTACGCTCCCTTGACTTGCTGGAAAAGGCTCTGAATCAGGGTGATGTGAAAACAGCGTTTGCTGTTCTAGAGATTCTTCGCCAGTACGAAATGAAAAACGATAGTGCTATACAGGGTGGAATTAAGAGCATAAATTAAATCTGTGAGAAAGGTTGTTATTTCAGCAGCGACAAAGTAAGTAATAAATGTTACTTACTTTGTTATCGTTACATCTCCCAATTTCATTGTTACAAGAGAGAAATATATACATGGTTTTTCTTAAAACTCTCTCTACAAAATCTATTGACGTACTTATGAACCGATGCTAAATTTGAAGCAGCTGTTATGCACAAGCCAGCAATAGCATTTCGTTCGGTCTTTTTCTAAATAATTCAATAGGTAAAGCCATACATGTTGTCGAACAGTTTTTATTGTCCGAGGAGGGTTTTCTTGCGCTGAAAAGTCGTGAGAAAAAAGGTGGTGTAACGGTTTGAAGTGTTGAGGATGTCAAGTCGAGCTTATTGTTCTTAATTACTCAATTCACAAGGTTCAAAAACATGTCGAGATCTTTCATCTTTAATGTGCATGACAACGAGGACCGTTCCTTAGAGTTTCAGAAGCGAAAGCGCACCGATTGGCGAGAGCGAGTAGCACAATTCATGCCGCCCATTTTGCCGACATTGATAGTTTTACTGTTCCTGAGCGCATTATTTGTCGAAGATCACTTCTTGTTAGAGATTTTTAGCGTTTCCCTGTGTTCTGTTGCGGCAACTAAGTGGCTGAGCGAGAACCGCTCCAAAAAAAGATGGATTGCCAACCTACTTAACAAGACCACCGAGCGTCTCTCGTGGGCACTCTACTCCATCACTGCGGCATTTTCAACGATCGCACCTGCATTTGCTAATGGTGGCGGTGGCGGCGGAGGTTGCAGTGCCACCAATACTATTTTGGGTCCGATCGCAGATTCCCTAATTAAGGTGTTTAACGCCTCCACACAAGTTGGTACTACAGGCCAAATAGGTGACAACATTTGCCAGGTGTTCACCACATTTGCGGCAATCATTGCCCTGCTGGTAATTGGCTCGGTCCTCTGGGGGCTGTTCGACAACCAAGTGCGCGGCTCAGATCTGGGCAAAGCCTTTGCACCTCTAGGACTAGTACTAGCTGGTGTTGTAATTTCGAGAATCAGTATCAAGTTAGTCATGGGCGTCTAAACGATGGCTCAGCAGACTGAAGCTTGGCGACCCAATCCGCTCACCGGCAAGTCGATGGGCTTTGGTCCATTCACTTACGAGTTCTTGCTTCCAGTTGTGGTATTTGCGTCGGGGATGGGCTTCCTCTGGATGTTCGGACTCCCAGTGCAAACATCAATTTTTCTGGTTATGGCCTTCGCCATTACATTCTTTCTCCTGACCGGGAATAAGCCCTGGCGGTTTTGGGAACGGTTCTGGCGCGCACGCCTGCTTTTCCGCTTTGTCCCATATGTGGATTGGAATCACATTAAAGGACTACCAATGCCGCAAAAAATGAGGCCCCATTTTGCTAAGCATAACGGCAAGCCCACTAAGTCCTGGCCGATTGAAGCCGAGTTTGACCTAGTGGGCTACGGGACAACGGCAATCAGCAAGCCAGATATTGGCTTCTACGTGCTGCACCCACGGCGGGATGGGCCTACTGGCAGCCACAGACAGTTTGCCTTTGTCTTCGCTTGGGAAGTGTGGGGTTACGATCCGATGCTATTGGAAGCGGAAGCTCACCAGGCACTGTCAGCGCTGGAGTTGGGTTTTCGTAGACTGACACGCAATTTTATTGTCACATTTGAGCATACCTCCACTGGTGATGATGGAGAATATCAACGCCACTTAGATCGGCATCTGGAGAGGACATCGAACCCCCTCGCCAAAGCGCTGCTCTACAGCCAGAAGGCCAAGATCCGGGACCTGCGGCATCGCGGGTTGCTACAGGCAAAGCGGACCCGCATTTTCGTGCGTTACCAGATTGCTTCTGCGGATGACCGCCACAAGACCAGTCCTCTGGACCATATCATGGGGTTTCTGGGAAGTATGGTGAGTCGGTACCTGATGCCCTGGCTCGACCGGCTCAACCAGACCGACCGTTATGACAAAGACCAGCAGCAGGAGCGCTTTAATCTATTTATTCGTGCCTACAGGCAGCAGCGCAATTTACACACGTTGCTGAACGACACGATGAACCTCAACGCCCGCCCCCTGTCATGGCAAGACTTGTACGAGTCGGATTATGCCGAGCTACACAACCTGAGTGCTCCGCCGGTGAACCAGTTTTTTGTCCTGACGCGCACCGGAATCAAAGTTCAAGTTCGCTCTCGCCAGCATGTCTTGGCTCAGCTGTTTCAGCCAGAAAAAGGAGTAGACCCAACTCCCGAGACTGGGAATGAGTGGGTACACCTGCCAACCAAACGCAAGTATGTTTCCAACTTGCAAATCGGCAAAGTCGATATCTATCCGCTAGATCGAGGCGCAGATCGCGGCATGATCCGCTATCTGTGGAACCCGATCGTTCAATCCGGGTTACAGGATTACAAGATTCTGACCCAACTCCAGCTCTCATTTCAGGAAGGTCAAAAGTTCGATCTCGGACGCCAGGTACGGAATTCGAAGCGGCTGGTGGTTGATGCAGAGCGGCGCAACACCGTAAACATCAACGCTGAAGAACGGCTGGGGGATGCAATCGAGGGGCTACAAAACCTGTATAACGGTCAGAAGATTTACGAGACCGCGACAACGATTTGGCTGTATCGCAATAACCCAGATGCGCTACAGTCCGATTTTGATACGCTAGTGTCGCTGATCCCAACACCGAATACAGAACGGACTCTGCATGCAGCGGAGTATCCCTGGTATCAATCCTTCCCATTCGCCCGACATCGCCTGCTCACGAAACCTCATAAGCGGCTGCAAGACTATTACTCCCATGAACTACCAGGTCTTTTGCCGCTAATTTCACCTCTGACCTTGGATAAGCAGGGGTTATTTTTCTTAACCAAAGAAGGGTTTTCTGCCTTCTTTGTTGACCTGTTCGAGGGGCTAACGCACCTAGCGATTTTCGGCACCACACGGGCCGGGAAATCTGTTGTCTTAGGCGATATTTGTTTCAATGCTTATCTGCGTAACATTCCAGTCGTAGCGTTTGACTATCCCAAGGAAACGACTGGTGCGAGTACCTTTACTGACCTGACCAACAGCTTGCGAAAACTCGGGGGTTCGGCAGGCTACAACAATATTGCTGATTGCTTTGTCAACTTCCTGCAGTTGCCCGATTTACGAACAGTACCCGAACCGGAAGAACGCTTCATTGGGGTGCTGGATTTTCAACTGCGCGGCCTCATGGTCCTGGTGATGGGCGAACTCTCCAACCCAGTGGCAATGCACGAGCAGATCTTTAAGCAGTCGGTCAAAAACCTGCTCTCGTCATGCTTAAAAGCCTTCCATAGTAACCGTGAAATTCAAGGACGATATCAGGCGTCAATTGCGGCGGGGCATGGCAGTCCAGAGCATGTCAATGAGCCAACCCTTAAAGATTTCGTTCCTTACTTTGCCAGATGGTTTCAGGATTATAGGCTCCAGAATCAAGAGACTCTGTCAAATAGCGATAAAGAAGCTGGAGCTTTCATCCTCAGCCAATTGCGGGGTTTACTAAATACCCGACTAGGAGAGGGCATCTCCCGACCTTCCACTTTTGAATCAGATGTTTCCTGGTTGGTCTTCGCCCTCAAGGGGATCTCAGACAACTTCCAGGCTGCTGTCTACGCTCTGGCCGCTTATTCAGCGCTGCTACAGCGGGCCCTGTCACAGCCCGCCTGCCTCTTTGTTTTAGATGAGTGCCCAATCCTGTTTAAGTTTGATGCAATTTCCCAGATTGTGGCGCAGCTTTGTGCCAACGGTTTGAAGTGGGGGATTCGGGTAATTATATCTGGTCAGACGCCCGGAACCATTTATAAGTCTGCCGGAGGGGACACGATCAGGGATACCGTCACGAAAGTTCTGCTCGGCTACATCGTGGCTGAGGCAGTGGACAGTTTCGTCGATACGCTCAAGTTTCGCCATGATGCGATCGAGAAGTATGGAACCAAAGCCTGCGAGCCCAACAAGAGTGAGCTGCGCTCCAGTTGGTGCTTTAAAGAAGGCGGCAGACACATTGACCTGTACTACTACCCCTCAGATCTGTTGCTCAGTCTGCTTGCCAATAACGTTGACGAGCAGGCAGCAAAAGACCTGTTCTTTGCCGCTTATCCCGGAGATCCACTGCAGGCGATGGCGGAATTCCGCAAACAGTACATCCCCGCTCATTCCTCTAGTAGCGGGCTGGTCAGTGTCAAGCCAAAAGTTGCTTCCCAGCCAGTACAGGCAAGATCGTGACATCCTCCCGACGCTGACCTTTCAGCTTCCTAGTTGGACTTATAGCTTTCCGAGCCCCTCATTAGTTAAGTTCATTTCTTTCGGAGGTTTTTAGGTGAACCCCAACCCACTTCCATCTGCTCATACTGTCCCCAAAGCTAGACAACCCAAATCGGAATTCGCGGCTCGTTCAAGGACACAACCATTTAATGCTGATTCCTGGGAATCAGCACAAACCGATGATTTACTAGATGAACCAGAGTCAGAGAATGACCCTAGTCGCAAATCAAGCCGCTGGTCAGACACTTTAAGTGTGGCAGCATTGGTCAAGCTCCTGCCGTTAGCTCTCTCCAGCTTGACACTGTTGTACCTGTTCCACCTGGGAGGGCAGATTGCCAGTATTCGCAACAGCCACACCCAGGCGCTGGTACAGACCAATAATGGGCACTCGTTCATGGCAGAGCAGGTGGACGACTACGTGCGCACCCCGGCCACAGTTGAGCAAACCGTAAAGCAGTGGACTGACCTGACCTTTAACTGGGTGCAAAAGCTGCCGAATGGGAAACAAGATGAAGGCACGCTGATTGGTGGCAAGCTCTTCCCGACCCGGCTCGTCCAGGGCAGCACACTGATGTCCTACGACATTCGGCAAGTCTGGTATCAGGTCTTCCAGCGGCGCGATGATTATCTCCCGCCCAACTTTCTCGGGTCTAAAGCCACGCGGGTATTTTTTCCCCTCCTGGAAACGAAATCTAGACCGCCTCTGGACTCCCGAACGGGACAGCCAATCCCAAATCGCTACGAAGTCGAAGAGCACGGGGACTGGGTAGAGTACAGCCCGGAAGCGCCCCAGGGCAAATTGATTGACCGCGTTCACTTTTTGATCCGTCTGCGCCCGGTAGTAAAAACCGAGCCGCCCCTGAGTGATGATGCCGCTCCTCTACAACGGATTGCCTATGGACTGAGAGGCAACGGTCTTGAAATCTACGATGTTGAAAGGATGAAAAATGTCCGTTAACCTTCACCCCGAAGTCCAAGAAGTCCAAGAAGCTCAAGAAGCTCAAGAAGCAGAACTTGCTAACTATGGTGGCTGGCAGGAGGAACAGGAGTCAGTCCATGAGGGACCGACTCGAACTCAAACTTCCGGTCCACTGCCCCTGTTAGACGAAGCGGACTATGTCACCCCAGAGCAGGTTCAACAAGACCGCCCTTGGTGGATGCGGCCTATCCCCCGAATCATTGTTGCGGGTGGCGCAGTCACGTCGTTAGTTTACGTCCTCTTCTTATGGTTTGGTCTATGGCGGTCATCTTCTGCTGACAAACCCACTGAAACACTGATGCCCACGGATACTGCTGCGGTTAGCCAGGAGGTAGATGACCGTTTAAAACAGCTACAAACAGAGAACGAGAACCTTAAGCGAGAGCAAGTTATGGGAGAGCCCCTGGTCCAGACAAGTACTCAGCCTCAACCGGCTAAAGCTGTATCAACGTCACCCCCAAAAACCCTCACTGTTAGCCAGGAACCTGAAGTTGTAGTCCGCCGCGTCCCACCACCACCAGTCTCTCCTCTTCCTCCTCGTCTCCCTCCTCCACGTCCGCTGCCGCAGCAGGTGAGTGAACCCAGAGCACTTTTTGTCAGTAAGTCTGTTTCACAAATACCAAAACCTCCACCACCGACCCTGGAACAGCAGCAGCAAAAATGGTTGGCATTGAGTAATGTTGGCAACTGGGGTGGCGATACAGCCCCGAATAACACGCAGGATAATTCCTCATCCACCACCACCGCTATAAGCCAAGAGCGTTTGCTACCGAGCGGCGGCACCGGACAACCACCACCAGCGGTAATCGATCAAATCTCCTCCCAGATGAACGCTCGACCAGTTAGCTATACCCCCACCTCTGAACAGTCACAAGCTTACCAACCTGCTAGTTATGGCTCAGCGCAGGTGATGATCGGGACGGAAGCACCAGCGGAGATCGATCGCACGCTGAGTTGGAGTACCAGTAGTTTAGCTGGTGGGATGCGTATTCCTATCCGACTTACACAACCACTTAGGGCTATAGATAATTCGGAGGCCATACCAGCCGGTTCGTATCTAATTGCCCAAGTGAATGGGGATAGTTCTGGAAATCTGCAACTAACACCGACCTCAGTGCTATTAAATATTAACGGTAGACTGCAACCAGAACGACCGCTGCCTGCTGACGACTCGCTCATCATCCAGAGTTCTAAAGCTGGCAAACCTTTACACGCTCAAATCAGTGGTGGACCTCGTCATTGGGGTAATGGCTTCTTATCTAATATCGGCAGTGTGGCAGGACTAGCCCCATTACCGACTGGCGGCTTCTCAAACGGGCTGTATGCTCTCGATTCTCTGGCGCAACGCTCTGGTCAGAGTTCCCAATACGAACCTACCTCATACACCTTGAAGGAAGGCACTCGCTGCCGAGTTTACGTCAATCGATCTTTCGTCATTAATTTTTAACTCTAGTTATGCGACGTTTAATTGTTTCATTGACAGTAGCTATTGGAAGCATACTTCGTGGCAAGTTTGCCCTCGCTCTAGCACCGCGCCAGGTCTATCTCTACCAACTTTCTGGTTTAAAGTTGTTTGTCTGGCCGGGACAGGGATTAACTTTAAATTTTTTGCCAGCGCATCTTCTTGTCATATTTGCTTCATTCGGTCATCCAGGGCACTTCACCCTTTCCTCCGATGGCAGTCTTTGTCCTTTATCTGCAGGGGAGGGAAAGGGAATTTGCCCAAATCCAAATATGAGTGCTAATGTCCTCCTCACACGACTAATAGATCCACCGCTTGTGTTTCCGGGATTGCAAGCTAGTGCTGATGGCTCGACACAGCTTTCACTCGAAGTGCAAACGCCAGACGGAGAGAAAAAGGCGGTGCCGCTTGAGTTGGTTCCGGGTAAGGGACAGCCCGAATATGCAGAAATAGATGTTCTCCCAGATTCTCAAAGACCTACTGCTTTAGCTATTCCATTACCACAACAAACGATTCAACAGCCTATCGTGCCATCAACAAGCACACCAAATGATTTGAGTAGCAGAACTGTTTTAGTTCCTCCTTCCGCCCCTCAGAAAGTAGAACAATATCACTCACAACCACAAGCAGCGCTTCCTTCGAACCCCAATATTAATGGAGTTGGGACAAATGTGAATCAAGAGCGATCGCCTTCTAAGGATATTGCGATCGATCAGGTATCTAGTTCAATTAGCGATGCTAATGCTGCTGCCTTTGGCCTATCCGTAGCGAATCGGAAAGGACAGATTAAGCCAGGAACCTCTGTATGGGATGCGGCACAAAGAGCAATCGCCTGGTTGCGTCGTGGTTCAAGCCGGGAAGAGGCAGCGCGTCAGGCAGGATTAGACACGTCAATTTTAAATCAACTAATTGCTTGGGGCAAAAATCGCCCGTAGTGAACCATGCGTAGGCTTTTCAGTCTCTGTTTCACCTTTCTTGTCGCCCTGGCGCTCGTCTTGCTTCCCTGGCAGCAATCGGTACGGGCAGGAAATGCTCTCATCCCAACAGTTACCTACGGGAGTGGCAGTCACCAAGTATTTGCCCCAGACTGGTCCCACCTTTCCTGGTCAGGGTTGCCACCAATCCAGCAGGAGGGGTGGATGAACGTTCCCTCTGATATCACCGCCCAACTGGGTTACGATCCTTCTCGGATCTGGCAAGCCGGTCAGTCACCTGCTTCTTTCACTATGTTGGGAGATGTAGCCGATGCCTTTCACCTCGAAGCCTTTAACCTCCAAGACATCTCAGGGTTATCTAACTTGGCCTTGAAGAACCTAAACCTGAACGACCTTGGTTTGACACAATGGCAAACTTCAGCTTCTCTGGTCAGGGCAATTCCTCAGCTCGGTGGTCTCTCTTTGAGCCAAGTACAACCACTGCAAGATTTAGCCAATCGCCTTGGTGAAAATTATGGCGATGCTACTCTGAGTGACATCTTGCAACAAAACACTGACTTCTCGGTCGCTTCCCTTGGTCAGCTTGATTTAAAACAATACTCTTTAGACTCTATCCCTGGGTTGGCCTCGACTCCTCTAGGGGAACTGCAAGGATGGCAACAATCCTTCATCGAGGCAGTACCAGGTCTCAGCCAAGTGCCTTTCGCCAGCTTTCCAGTCTCCTTTCTCCCTGGAAAGCTGAAGTTTGCCCTGACCGACCTTCCTTGGTCATCAGCAGAACAAGGCAATTCTCAGACTCCCTCAAACCTGTTCATCAGCGGCAGTGTTAACAAAAATGACCAAACCGTGCCCGTCCCTTGCGACGCTGGTAAACCCTGCTCGTATATCGAATTGGGCGATCCACTTGGTTCGAGTGGTCCGATGTACGGTAAAAGATGGGTCTCTGGGAAGGTGCAAAAAGTTAAGGGAGGCTTCGGCCCCCTAGCGCATATTAATAATGGTTGGGAGCCCACGGGCATGCTCGTCTACGGTCCTGCTTTCAAGGTTGTCCTCACTGAGGTTGACGAAAGCAAAGGCACGGCATTTTTTTCTATCAACCTGCGAGCCTGCGCTCACATACCCTTATACGGTAAGTCTTGTACCCCCTATTTCGTTCCAATTCCTTGGTTTCCTACAAGCGAAGGTGAGTTGTTAATTGTGGGTTCAGATACCACACCAAAGATTAATGTTCCCTCAAAGTACCAAGCGCAAATTGACCGAATCCAACAGCAATACGAACCTCAGACCAATTCAATTGGAGGTGCCCTCGACAATTGCCTTCCGGGGAGTGTTAGTGGCGATGCTGTAGACCGGGCTATAGCGGCAGTCCCCGATGATATGCGTTCCGCCGCACAGCAATCGGTTCCTCGCCTCCTTGCAGCCGCCAAACAGTATGGCGTCACCGACCCAGCGCAAGTTGCATACATCCTCTCGACCGTGCAAACTGAAACCTCGATGGGGGCTGATATGGTCGAGGGCGCGACACGTTATACATCCGATCCAAACGGTTACTACGGACGCGGCTACGCTCAACTCACTGATATCGACAATTATCGCAAAGCCTCTAAATTGGTGGGTGTCGATCTGGTTAAGGACCCCGAGCAAGCAGCCGACCCACAGCTCGCGGCCAAAATTCTCGTAGTTGGCATGAGGGATGGCATGTTCACTGGTCAAAAACTCAGCGATTATATCGGGAATGGAAAGGCTGATTTTGTGGGAGCTCGACAGATCGTTAATGACAGTGACAAACAGAGTGCAATTGCACAAGATGCTCAACGCTATCTAGCAGGACTCCAGGGTACAAGTATTGCCAACCTCAAGACAACGGACTCAACTTGTGCAACTGCTGTTGCCTCCGGTCCAGTGCAGCAAAGGATTTATCAGACTGCTGAAAACGATTATGGCATGGATACCTCTGCTGGCCCTGATGGTGGTAATGAGGCATGTGCCTGGGCGGTCAACAAGGTTCTCAACCAAGCGGGGATTCCTACCCTCGGTGGCAACTGTTCCAACTCAGTTGCTTGCGTGGAAGAGGATTTGCAGTCTGGTCGCGGACAACAAATTACCGATCGGTCGCAAGCCCGTGCTGGCGACGTTGCACTGATTCCGGGGAAACACATCGGCATTTGTGAGAATAATGGTTGTACGCAGATCCTATCTAATGCTTCTGGGGCAAGAGCTTTTGTTTGGCGTTCGGATCAATATATGGCTCCCTCTTACAGCGAACTCACAAAAGTGTATCGAGTTGTCAAGTAGAATGCTTTCGAATTACAAAGGGTGTGGTTTATGTCTTTCAAATCTCAGATAAACCATAAGGTCTTAAAGTTTTTGTCTTGCCTAGTAGGAACAATGCTACTCGTTGTCATAGTTTCAGGAAATGTTCGCATTACGACTGCTGCCACTCCTTCCCAGGCAGTGATGACGTTAAGTCAAGCTATTCCTGAGTCGAGTGATGAGAATCAAATTAGAGACGTGGTTACTGAAGAATTGAAAAAAGGTGCTGGTCCGGGAGTCGTCCCCAAAATTGAAAGAGTTTTCCGTGCCGACAACTATGCTATAGCTGACTGGATTTTGGGTGAAAGTGGGGGGCAGGCAGTTCTAGCTAAACAGCAAAAAAACTGGAAACTTCTAGCACCCGGCGGTGGTGCTGTCAGTGCTGGTTATTTGCAAAAATTGGGTGTTCCCGATCAGCAGGCTCAACAGTTAATGCATGCGATTAATAATAGGTAGGTTTTTCGACACCAAACTCCTTTCCCTGGAGAGCAAAAATTATGGTTGCAGCAAAATTCATCAAACAATTTCTCTGGCTCGGCTGTTTGGTGTTACTCATTTTCAGTTCGACGATTGTTAAAACCTATGCGAATCCTCTCTCTACGTCAATTTCAAACGACTTCGCTCAAGCTGGTAGCGAACGACAAATCAATCCAATCTTTCGCCCAATTGTACCCGAACTGGAAGCTAAGACTCGCGTCCCGTTGCTATTACCCTCACTTGTTCCTCAACCAGGTTTCCCGCTCTACGCCACGGTTAACTCAGCTACCGTTGATGCCTACGAGCTAACCATTGGAGACAGAGAACAATGCAGTGGGGGAAATTATTGTCGCTATGGAACTGTTTCTGGTGAAAAAACAACCCCGTCTATACCTTCGGTTGAGCAGCAATATGCATTTATGCATGACCCTAGCTATCAACCAACTGAGCGCTCTCCTGAGAAAATGGGGCGGGTGGTTTTAACCAACGACGTTAGGGGCTATTTCATCCCTTATGTTTGTGGCGCTAATTGTGATGATGCCAAAGTCATCTGGGAACAGAATGGCTATCGTTATCTGGTGGGACTGAAACGAGGTGACAAGAAGGCCGTTGTTCAAATGGCAAACTCAGCGATCGCCAGTTCTCGTTGATGCCCCCTTGTGCTTAATTATTTCCAAATAAAAGGAGAGTGAATTGTGACCACATTTTCCAAACAAGATAACTGCAACCAAAGAACTACCACGAGTTCTCCACCTGGTAGCAAAAGGACATCCCGTAAGCACTCCAAGCGCAGAATCTTCAAGCGTTCTGCTCTTTGTTTGTCGGCGTTAATTCTGAGCTTTTCTACGGCGGGTGCGGCTTTAGCATTAATTGGTCTCGACCCCGTACAGCAAATCTTAGGTGCTTATGGCAATGCAACAAATGACCCAGCTGTCGGTAACATCGATCAATATCTAAGCACTGTAGATGACTATCTGCGTCAAGGTCAGGAATTCTACCGGAATATCTCTCAAAAGAACATTTCTGGAGTTCTCGCTCAACTCGATCCGGTGCTGGGTCAGCTTGGCATTCCCAGCCCTAGAGATCTACCTGGAACGCTTGATGATGCTCCCACTCCCACGACTCCAGAGGGGATGTACGAAGAACAGAAGAGGGTGACTGACACTGCCAACTCTGACCAGTTGTGGCTCAACACTGATGCCGTGCTGGGTAAGGAGAAGAATGAGGGACAAGCCCGCGTTAATGAAATGGACAAGACCAGTGTCGCCAGTACTCAAGCTAGTATTAAAGCACAACAGCAGTCTGTCAGCCAAAGTCAACAAACCGTTCAGGATGCAAATTTAGCTCAATCTGCATCTGATTCATCCGAGCAGCTTTCTCAGGAGGCAAAAGGGCGTCAAGTCTCTCAAGAAGTTCTCAAGTTGATGGCGGAACAACTGTTACAACTCGCTAAATCGAACTCTGCGGTTGCCAAACAGGTCGCCTCCCTCAGCCAGCAACAAGCGCTGGCAGCCGGTCAGGTCTCGGCACTTGCCGCTCAGTCGCAAGTTGCCAACGACCACATGGCACAGATGCGTGTCGGGCAAGTTATTGCTAATACCCAGCTCCACGACATCTTCAACGCTCAGCGTCAGGCCAACAACATGAGTGCGATGGACAGTCAACAGAACACTCAACTCTCCTTGGAGTCCACCAATGCAATTTACATTCCGGGCCTTTTCAATGCGGACTCTACAGCTAACTAGAATGTCTCGTAGAGGAAGACATCTAGCACTGTTCATCATTCTGTTTTTAGTTGTCCTGACTTTGGCAGGTCCGGTACATGCTCAGGCACAACTGAATATCGACGGTTTTTACAATCAACTACAGAAGACTTCACAGTGGTGGGACCAGCTCTGGCGAAGTACTTTCCTGGGCTTGGGCGCTCCGACCACTAATTCCGTTTCCCAGGTGTTTCCTGTCTTTATGCAGTTTGTCCGCATCATCGCTGCCTGTGTTGTGACGATTTACATTGTGACAATGTTCTCGATCATTGGTCGTGATGGACTGGCAGCATTTCAGTTCATGATTCGGGGGTCATTGGTAATTGTCCTGATTTCCTACTTATTTCTGGGGGACGGCTCTAACTTTGGCTCGATTGCCTATGGCGGAAAGATTTTGTTTAATCGAGTCACTGCGGCGATGATGAAAGCCAATATTAATGGTGTCAGTATTACCAATGCGCTGACCGATCAGATTGTCTCCTCCAAGTCCAAGCATTACCTGGAGCAGGAGATCAAGGTTTGCGATGCCATGCCTAACCCAGGGGTGACTCTACCTGATGCTTTTTCTGACACTTTCCCGCTCAACGAGAAAGACCCGCAGTTGAACCCCGATCAGCAAGCAGCCGTGCGGCGGCTCAACTGCTACTATCAAGTCAAAGGAATTGCCGATCAACTCAGGGAGCAAGCTGCCAGCCAACAGTGTTTTGGGATTCCTGGGGTCAACTATGCCTGTGCTTCAACTGAGCGATTTCTCTCAGGGTTTGTACATGATATGACATACACCTACCAAGCTGAATTCCAGAAACTCAAGCAACATAAGCTGCCAAATGCTGATAACCTGCTTCCTCTTTACAATATCCGCAACTATATCCTGGGCAACGTGGGAATCGCCTTTTTTCAGGGACTGATGTATGGGCTACAGTATTTCTTTGCCAATCTACAGGAACTGATCTTGTTCCTGTGGGCGCTGACAGCTCCGGTGATGGCAGCCTACAGCATCTTCCCCTTCTCCAATACCGGGAGTCTAGTTACCTGGGGAGTGACTTATTTGTCGGTGATCCTGTCTCAAGTCTACTATCTAATCATTATTGGCTTATTTGCGTCGTTGCTCCAGTCAGCACAGACCACTATGCTAGGAGACATTGTATTTCCTTTTGTCTTGGGTCTTGGCGCTTGGGTCATTGCCGCTTCACTGGCAACCGGCGGGGCAATTATGGCTGTTCGTTCTCTAACGAATGCCGGAATCACGACAATCAGCACGGTAGGTAGCCTTGGCGCAATGGCAACGGGAGGTCCAATAGTGGCAGGGGCAGTACGCTCAGGCGCTAGTGCTGCTTCCTCCGGCGCTGGAACCTTAGCTCGCTCAGGCGGTTCCTCCAGCAGAGTAGCATAATAGAATCTCAACGCAAGTCAAGAGGGCGCTGCGATATGTCGCTTAAGCCTGAAGAAGAGTTTGCTCAATATGCCAACCACTATCGCAATAAACGGAGCATTTACCGCTTTAAGGTATCGCTTCTCGTTTGGGTCTTGTCCCATGTCTTCCTGCCCTTGCTGCTGTTAAAACTGGCAATCTATAGTCCCTCTACTATTGATGCTGCAATCCACTTTCTCGATCGCATCAATGGTTCTTACAATCGTGTAACTCCTCGAAATCAACAGTTTCATTCTCAGTGATGCACCCTCCACCTCCACCAGGAAGGTTTAGCTTCAACGGCAAGAAGCCCCACGCCATGCCGCAGGCTGGCGATGGGATGAATTGCCGACCGCGACGCAAATTCATAACGGCATAAATGGTAGAATCAACACATGAGAATTGCGTACCAGTACCGACTTAAGCCCACAACTAGCCAATCTGCCCAAATGGAGAATTGGTTGGAAATGTTGTGTTCTCAGTATAACTATCGATTGGCGCAAAGGTTTAACTGGTATGATGAGACGCGGTGCCGAGTAGATGCATGTCCTCTCATTTGCTCGATTGTTTCAGTTGAGGAAATATTCAAGGATATACCAGTCGAACGGATCGGTAGTCAAGGTTACGTTGACTGGAAAGCTTTGCAGAAGGGCAACTTGCCGCAAACAAAAGTAGAACGTCCTTGGTATGCAGATATTTACTCGCAAGTTCTCCAAGATTGTGTTTTGCGAGTGGATAAGACGTTTGAGAGATATATTTTTGGCAACAAGAATGGCAGACGCTCAGGCAGACCTCGGTTCAAGCCACGTAGTCGATATCGTTCATTCACCTTTCCACAAATCAAGCAGGATTGTATTGAAAGCAATCGGATAACGTTACCTAAGATTGGAGATGTCAGGATAGTCCTACATCGACCGTTGCCGAACGGGTTCAAAATCAAGACGGCGACGGTGATTCACAAAGCCGATGGTTGGTATGTAACACTGTCACTACAAGACGATACAGTGCCCATTCTTTCACCTAACATTGACTTCACTAAGGTGGTAGGCATTGACGTAGGATTGAAAGACTTTTTAGTAGCAAGCGATAACGAAGTTGTACCGATACCGCAGTTTGCTCGTAAAACTGAAAAGCGACGGAAGTTGCTCAATAAGTCGCTAAGTCGCAAGAAAAGCAAGGGTACAAAACGTAGACGAAATGCTGGCAAGAAGCTATCGAAACACTACCAGAAGGTAGCGAGACAGCGTAAAGACTTCCACTATAACATAGCTAAAAGGTTGCTCTTCAAGTATGACGTAATTGCACATGAAGACTTGAATATCAAAGGACTTGCTAAGACCAAACTTAGCAAGTCGATATTAGATGCTGGATGGGGTAATTTTATTGAGATAGTCTCTCGCAAGGCTGAAAGCGCTGGCAAGACGACGGTTGCAGTAAACCCAAACCGTACAACCCAGAATTGTAGTAATTGTGGCACTAAAGTCCCAAAGACACTCAAAGACCGAGTACATAGTTGCACCTGTGGTCTAGAGATTTGTCGGGACTTGAATGCTGCAATAAATATCAGAAAACTTGCCGAGGGACATCCGGTGAGTAAAGCTCGTGGAGACCTAAGCGTTAGCCGGTCTAGGAAGCGAGAAGCCGAGCCTGTGAAGCCCACGCCGCACTACGTGACGGCGCTGGGTTGATACTAACGAGGAATATGTCACATGCAGGTTCAAACAAATCGCTGTCCTAATTGCTCCAGGGCTTTCTACTTCCCACTTGATTATCCCTGGGGACAGTATCGGGTCATTTGCCCCCATTGTCTGGTTGGGTATGACCTGCGGCAGGTGAACCTCAATGAAAGGGACCTTGATGCATTAATTTTTTCTCGACGACTTGCCTCCGTCTTGCACAAGCCCGGTTTCTCAAGGCAAATGTTTCAATATCTTGCCTCCATTGCTCGGGAGTTTGCCTTTGCTGCGCCCACTAATCCAAACGCTATCGTGTTCTTGGTAGCTAATACTCGTCCGCCCTTCCCCCAAGCCGTCTATTTTTACAATTCATTTCACCTCATACAACCGATCAACCGCCTGCTGTTCACGGTTTCCCTCTCATTGCTGGGAGCATTGCTTCTACTTGCTATTGGTAAAGCGTTGATTCCTGTATTAATGGGAGCAACGATTGCGCCAATGTGCTTCTTGCGACTTACGGCACTACCAAAAATTAAAGGAGTGACCCGGAAGCGGCTGGAAGCAGAGCAAGTGCTGTTCAAGAAGTCCCACGATTGGCAGCAGAAGTTGGAGGAATTGCATCAGGCCAAAGACCGCTATCAGAAGCTTGTGGAACGCCAGAAAGCTGTGCTCGATGACATGTTGCTGACCCCGGAGCGTTACCCAGCCCAGATTGACCTATACAGGCGTGGCATCAAAGGTGCAGAAGACTATCTCAGCCTGTGCGAACGCGCTATCAGCCAGTATGAGGCTGCGATTCGCGCCACCCGGATTCAACTTGAGACCTCTAAACTCGCTGACGAGCTACCCACTGAGTTTGTGGACTCCCAGATCGAGTTTGGGCTAGATCTGCTCCAAGACCAACTCGCAAAACATCTTCCGCCTCAACCTTCAGATTATGAAGCAGATAAGCACTCAGCAGGCTAGCCATCCTTCCAGCAGCATGTTTGGCGAACTACAAGGCTTTTTGATGTGGCCTGAAGTACAACTGCTTGGTGGGTTACTCCTGCTGCTATTGATTGCTCGGTTGTTTCGGAAAACTGATAAATTAGCTGATGCTCGTTGGGCAGACAAAGCAGCAATTCGCCACGCCCGACGCAAGGCGCTGAAGCAAATCAAGCAACCGAAACTGGGTAGTGCGACTGCTCTTTATTTAGGCGATCCTAAAACTTATCCCATTACCGATGCTCACCAGCATATCGCCGTGGTCGGGGTAACTAGTTCCGGTAAGACATCTAGCGTGATCGACCAGCTCATCCGCTCTGCACTAGAGCAGGGGTTCACTTCCTTTGTTTACGATGTCAAGGCCGAACAGCTACGCAAACATGCTGCCTACGCCCTCTCACTCGGTTTTCAGGTCCACTGTTTCGCCCCTGGTATGCCCTGGTCGGGTTGCTGTGACCCAATGGCGTTCTTGCGCGACGAATTTGACTCCACTACAGCTCGACAGATCGCCATCACGATTAATCGCAACTTGATGGCGAGCAGTAAGAAAGATGATTTTTTTGGTCCGGCTGCTGATTCGTTGGTAGAGACAGTGTTGTTGTTAGCGAAGGGCTCGACCTATCCCGACTTTTTGATGGCATGGGCATTTCTCTCGCTGCCAAATTTGGCTCGCCGCCTGGCAAGTGCGCGAAGCTCGCATTCCCTAGACCTGTGGGCAGAGGTAGCAGCTACTACCACGATTTCGGTTGCAGAGGCAGAACGCACTGTGTCCGGAATTGTCGGGGGTGCAGTCAATGCCTTCCGCGCTTTCATCGCACGAGACCTGCTTCCATCAATTGTCGGAACGCCGACAATTCCCCTACGAATGGACGGTAAACATATTGTCTTTTTCCAGGTGGATGAGGAGCGCTTGGCAGTGACTGGGCCATTGTGCGCTTTGATGTACCGCATGTTTCTCCTTGCTAATCTTAACAACCAATTCAAGCGGGAAACTCCCCTTTGTGCATTCATGGATGAAATCACTAGTGGCAACTTCATTGACATTGATATCGACCTCAACCTGCGGCGGGCCTATGGTTTAATTGCTGTCCTTGGCTATCAAGGACGCTCTCAACTAATCGATCGTTACGGCCCGGAAAAAGCTCGAAGCATCGAGACGGGGACTGTGACTAAGTTCAACTTTAAAACAACCGACCCCGCCGATCAAAAGGACTTGACAGCTGCCTTGGGAAATATGGAGGTTAAGATCGAGTCGCGCTCCTATTCCTCGTCGAATAACAGCCGCTCAGAGAACATACATCAGGTGCCACTACGGCCCTCCCATCTTTGGGAACAGATGGACCTGGGTGAGGCAATTCTCAGAAACCCTGGTTATAAATCCAGGGGTCGCGCCTCCCTTCCCTGGCATATTCGCCAGATCGAGATTTCGCGTAAAATCATCGAACTGGAACATCGCTCTTTGGATAGGTTCGATAAAACGATTGCACCCCGGATGATTCACAATGCTCAAAACACTGGACTGCGCTTAGACGATGTGGCACTAAGAATGGAGTTAGTTGACCGCATGGCATATGCCGACATGCTCTTACCAGAACCGGATGAGGTGAAGGCAGCGCAAGCCGCTGAGGCAGCTCAGAGAACGCAAGCCGCTGAGGCGGTGGAACTCATACGTCAGCGATAGGAAATTTTTATGCAAGGCGATCGCGAACACGCAGAACTAATTAACGATGTAACTAATCGTTCCCTGGAAGCTCTCAGCCGGATTCGACCGCCGTCCCTTGGGCAGAGTCACACTGGCACTGCCCAACCCCAACCTGCCACTGAGGTTAAGGTCAACATCTCGGAAGGAGCAAACTATCAGAAGCTCTACACTAACTACTCAAAAGGAATAGAAGCTGCCTCTCCGGTGAATAAAACCTTAGAAGTTGCCCGTAATGCCGCTCGGGATGGACAGCCAGTGGAGGCGATTGCGAACATTCTCCGCAATGACCCGAAAGCCCAACAGTTTGGTGATAAGTCCGAGCAGTTCATTCAGACTGTCGCCAAGTCTGCGGTACGCAAGACCCAGGCTGAGCGATCAACTGAGCAGGTTGCTCAACACCGCCAGAAAACTCCAACGGTTGAGCGTTGATGTCTCAGATTGCCCTAAAATCACCAATTTCACTAACAGCTTTTCACATCAAAGTGTTTGCAGCTATCCTGATGGTTGTTGACCATGTTGGCTATGTTCTTGAGGATGAGTGGTTGCGGATTGTCGGACGCTTTTCCTTTCCCCTATTTATTTGGCTATTAACTCAGGGAGCAAAACATACAAAAAACTGGCAGCATTACCAGAGGCGCTTGTTGGTTCTAGCGATCGCTTCGCAGCCAATCTATGCTCTCTTTATCGGACGGCTGTTGCCCCTAAATGCAGTGTTTCAGTTATGGCTTGGTCTGATTCTGGTTCGCCTGGTAAAGCAGCGCCAAATGACAGTTTTGTTGTGGTTTGGGTCTGTCGGAGTGGCAACTCTCTTTTTTGATTACGGCTACTACGGAATTGGACTTGTCTATCTGATGTCCAGCTATCCGTTTCTGTTGCCAAATCGTCCTCAGCCAATCAGTCCACGGGTAAATGTAATGTTGTGGGTTGCAGTATTTGTAGCCCTGCACTTATACTATGATGTATCAAACTTTTCCTTGCAGATCTTCGCGTTACCCGTTATTCTTCTGATCCCTTTTCTGAATACGATTCACGAACGCGGTCCAAAAGCACGCTGTTTTTACTGGTTTTATCCTCTCCACTTTATTCCCTTGATTTGCTTAGGAGCATTGTCATGGCATACCCGCTGACGCCTTATCACCTCAAAATCATCAACGAGAACCTGCCACCCAGGTTTGCCGCCCTTAAAGACCGCTATCCTTCCACCATTTTTAATGCTGCCGATCACTGGAATAAGCCCAAGTTTCCATCAGGGTATGTACCCAAACAAATCGAGATCTATTACAAAGAATCAGCCCGTCGTACTGCAATTTGTTGGGAGAACGATCAACTTGAGTCCGTGCAAATTGAAGAAATTCCCGTCGATCCAGATGTCACATCTGTTATGGTTGACAACATCTGGACTTACATTTGTATACGAGGACAAGTCATTCTAGACCGAACGGAAGGAATACAATTCCCGCCAGTGCTAACCAACCATGAACTGATGCTCAGACAGCTCATTTATTCGATATCGTCTGGCAATTTCAGGGAGTTCAAGGAATGAGCAAATTGAATGAGCCAGCAAGAATATGTATCTTCTGCTGAAGAAGCACTACTTAGTCATGTGCAAACAGAGCCTTCTCTGTCATTAAATGCATTTCCAGAGTCACCTCCGATGGCAGACGAGAGTGAATGGGTGCGCATAAAAACTGAGCGGCCAGAACTTGAGCAATACAACAATCTAGTTGGAGTTGTTGTGGCGCGGATTCGGATTGCTGGAAGCGAACAAGTGCAGGTGCGAATCGGGAAATACACGCCAGGATTTGATAACTCGGAATTGAGACCTCTCAATCTAGTGCCGAAACAGAAAGTACTACAGGGGGGCGAAAGACCACAAACTTTTGATAATCGGCAATTTCAGCCAAAGGAACAAATAGTGAGTCGTGAAGTAGATACCGATAATCAGGAAGTAGGATCAGTGAAACAGGGAGAACAGAAAGAGAACTCAAATTCTGCCACACCCCAAGCCATTGCTCTTGAGTTGATTGGGGCTAAAAAACTAGAAGAACTGAACGAAATTAAATCTAAGTACGGACCAGACGCCACTAAAGAAGGCTGGCGTTATCTAGGTGAAACGAACAAGTCTGAGCAGGAACGCCTAAGTGCGATCGCTGGCTCACAATCCCCGTCTTCATCAGTGAACCATCCCGAAGTAGTGGAAGCCAAGTCCGAAGCGCAGCAGAAAAGCCCTCCTCAAGATTCACCCAATATAGTTGAACCGCCCTCAGTGGATAGAGGTGAGTTCAGTCAAGTCGATAACGACAACTCGCGTATAGATATAGCTCCTGACAAGGTAATAGAGGCTTTTTCTCTCCCCGCTCTGGATGCCAAGCCTAATTCCCAGACAGACTATACTCGGCCTCCGATTGAGTCAACAACTACAACCGAAGAAGCCAAGGAAAAGACTACAAAAAACCAAGAAGCGGTTGATAGCAAGTCCCCGGAACCTCCCTCCTCTCCAGAGGAAAGTGTAGTAGTACAATACGATCCTCAAAAGGATAATCAGCAGTCAAATGGAGAGATTCAAGACCCTGGCACAAAAGCTCCTACTCCAGAATCTTTGACTGGCATCGATCTCCTCTATCAAAAGTTACGCGAACGCTCTGATTTGAATGTCGATAATCTAAAGCTTTCGATCTTTGAAGGAGCCGACGTGTTCTATCGGGGCACTTCCCAAGAGACACAGCTCAATCTCCTCTCTAACGAGCAGCAGGATCTAATAAAGAACACATTTGAAGATCCCTCCAAACTACAGGGAGAGCTAAAAATCACCGCCAATGACCAGACGATTTTCCATGTCAAAGATGGCGAACTCAAGATTGACCAGTATGGCCTTGCCGGAAATCAGAAGCTTGCTGAAACTCAGACTCAGGCTCACTCAGAGACTCCATCCCCACTCACCTTTGATGCGGCTGTGGTTCATGGTCGCTATCAGCAAGACGTTCGCAGTGAGTTACCTGCGGGACAAGCACCGATTGACGTATATGAAGCCATTTCTCGGAAAGCATTAGATAATGGACTGTCTCAGGAACAAGCAAAACAGGTGCTTCAACAAGACCCATTCCACCAAAGTCTCGCCCTTGGTGTTGGTCAGCAAGCAGCAGCTCGTTACAGCGAGAACCTGCTCAAGTCGATGGTTCCACAATCCTCTGAAGAGGGACGTATAACGGCTCTAGAAAACCGGATGCAGAATTTAGAAGCCATCAATCGCCAGCTCTACAGTCAGCTAGAAACAGTCAATCAGAAGTTGGATCGGCTCTCGGTCTCAAAAGCGTTCCAGTCAAAGTCACCGGGACTCAATCAATTCCTCAATGGTGTGCGCGAGACAGTTTCCAATACATTCCAGGGATTTAAAAATACGCTCCGTCAAAAAGCTGGTGAGGTTTCGCTGTCTATTGTTAATGCTTCGGCTAAGACTGCAACAAAGTTGCTTGGAGAGGAAAGCAAAGACGGTCTGCGTGTGATTGATGCCAGCAACGGCAAGCGAATGGGCATGAATCAACAAGGAGATGTCCAGATTGCCCAAGTGCCGCGTGTGCAATCTGCTTCTGAATATAAGCGCTTGAGCCAGGGGATTGAACCGGGTCTTCCCCCCTCCCTTCAGGTAAAACAAGTCGCCCAGGCTGCCCTCAAGGAACGATTTACGATCTCCCAAGTCCAAACGATCCTGAGCGAATCCCCTAAGTTCAAGGAAATCCACGCTGCTCAAGGTCCAAAGAAAGCCGAACAGTTTGCGGGGGTGGCGATCTCCGCAGCTCAACGACAAAATGCTATCGATTCTCAACCAAAACAACGAGAGCAGCAAAAACAAAAACAGCTTCAAGCCTAGTCTCCATCGCAAGATGACAGAGCAAAGGAGAGCGTAAGAATTCAGGTCATTGAGAAATGACTGAAAAGCTTCTCTAGTAAAGTTTTGGAGGAAAACCTAGCTCTTTCTACTTCTCAATAAGAATCGTTGGAATAACCATTTCTCGTTGCTTGTTGAGAATCAAGTGCCCCGCCGCAAGCGGACGGGGTATGAAACAGCCCTTTTTACCAAAACTGACGCTCCAAGGAGCGGGGAATTGACCCTATAGGGGATTAACTGATTTAGTCTGGAAGTCCAGAGATGAAATGCTCTCCAGGCAAGGGTTATAACCACCTGAATCCTTACGGAGAAGCTATGGCGATTAAACACCAAGAAGAAGATCAGAAAGACCCATTTTTCGAGATAACAACGGAATATTTGATGAGAGTCCTATGGCGTATTGCTAAGGAAACACCATACCCAGACGACTTGATGATACTAGCTCTACTCATGCTTCCAGATCTAGAGTGGCGACTCCTTGATATCGCAATATATTTATATCAAGTTGATAACGGGTTGCCAATAAAAGATACCTCGCTCTTATTTCCCATAGTGCAGGATAGGCCGATGATTGTAAAAACAGTGATAGCTCTAGCTACAATAAAGCACTCAGAATCGCTAAGAAAAAATCCAAAATTTCAACACCTAAAAGGTGCTGCCTTCCAAGCAAAAGTTAACAAAAGGAGGGAAATCGTAGAGAATTGCTCCTTTAAACAGTACATCTCAACCAGATAATCTATGATGAACCAAGAGAGTGAACACTGCCAGAATTGCAATGCACCACTATTAAGCATAGCGAGTGATAACGGTTTGTACCATTGGTGCTTTCTTGCCAGAGATCCGAAAGGCGAACACGGTTACTCCGAGATCAGACTTGGCAGTACTATAAGTAACATTAATGAAATGCTAACTGATTATAGCTTTACAACTACACACTCTTGACGATCTTCAATCCGAAACACTTCAGGAAATGTTTCATACACCTCTAGAGGGTCAGGCGCTCTCTCAACCAGATCCTCTTCAAAATAGGTGTTAAGCAGTTCTGAGTCAACCAAGAAAATCCAGAGACCATCAATACCAAGAGAATGGCGGGTCTCGCTATAACTATCACTGCTGTAAAGCTGCCGCATCTCCTCAGCTTCTATAGGATCAGTTGTAGCCGTCCAACCGATTTTCTCTCTACCGTACTCGACAATAGTAGCAATACCCAAAACCTCGTCTAGCAACTCTTCTGCACTACCCACTGAGGAAACTTCAGCCAGCTTTGGGGGAAGGTGGGTAGCGATCGCTTGTCGTATCATTTCTAATGAGGGATTAGCACATACGGGTAGAGTTATCTGAGCGAACTCACGAGTCCATTTTGATAGTTCACTGGAGGTCGATATATTATTTGCGATTATCATAATCACCTCAAAAAAATTAACGCTCTAGCAACTTGAAACCTTAGGTGTACCCAATAAAATAGCTAGTTCTCTTGATGCTCTAGTATATCTCGATCTTGACACTCCCACAGCTAAAGTACGTGGGCTTGGGGACTTTCCTATTACGAGTATACCAATCACTACATCTGCGGCCCCTCTTTCTGTCTCCGTTGCTGATTATTTTTTTGAGTCTGCCGCTGGGACTGCTTAGAAAGCTCAGCCTCAGCTTTCACCTTGCGCAACGGCAATTCTACCAACTCCCTAACTCCCTTTTCCCCAAACTGCTGTAGGTAGGGGTTTGCCTGTAGAATCTGCCGGATTTGCGTCTCTGGAACTCCCTCACTCCACGCCAGTCGTGCTACCTCTAACTGTTTGGAAACTGGATTGGGGGACTTGGTTCTTTGGCTGTACTCCTGCCAGAGTTGCTGTGGGGAGAGCTTAGCCCGCTGTGGGGCTTGGGGTTGGTATTGTCTTACACTCTCCTGTTTTGCTACTGAATTAATAGGTTCCAATTCTGAGCTGTCAAAACCTGGCGTATATTTCCCGATTTGGACCTTCACTTGTTCGCTACCAGCAACCCGAATTCGGCCCACAACGACCCCGATTTGATTGTTGTATTGCTGAAGTTCTGGCCGCTCAGTTTTAATGCGCACCCATTCACGTCCGTCTGTAATCGGAAGAATTGCTGACTGATGATTCGTTGTGTTTTCACTAACAGGCTGTAACTCAACTTGAGCAGCCGGTTCCTTCAGGTTCTCGCCCTGTTGCTGACTAGATTCACGGCTAACTGTATCGGAAAACGTATAGCTTGAGAGAAGTGTGTTGAGTTGTTCGAGTACTTTAGCCCGAGTGGCAGGTTTTAGCTCTCCCAGGTTTTGACTTAATTCCTTCAAAGCTTGAATAGTAGACTCTGACTGGACAGCAGATTGTTCAGCGTAATCGGTAATAGCGTCTGCAAGTTTTTCTACCTGCTGCCGTTTAATGTCTGCGGTGACTGCTGCACGGAGTTGTTCAACTGCTGTTGTCAGATTCTCTACATTCAAAGTCGAAGGCTGACGTTCTGCCAGACTTTGATTCAGTAATGCTATTGCATCCGTAGTTTGCCCTAATGCCTCTTGTTCAACTGTGTCACTAATTGCCTGGGCAAGTTCTTCAGCCTTGATTTTGAACCGATAGGGCTGAACTACAAGTTCTTCAGGCTGAGCCGAACTGTGGCTAAGACCCTGTTGAGCAACTTTTGGTAGATCGACATCATCAATCAGTTGAGATGACTGGCTATGGTGTGCGCTCCTAGTACTAATGGGACGATCGGCAGGGGATTGAATAAACGAATTGGGACTGGAGCGAGTATCTGGAGCTTGAATTGCTGGCAAATGCTCTGAAATCGTAGTGTTAAGGAGTTCAATCGCTTTAGTGGTTTGTGCGGACTGGAATTGCTCTAATTCTTCAGTCAGTCCCTGCAAAGCTTGGACAATAGGCTGTGAACCAACACTGGATTGTTCAACATAATCAGTAATAGCCTCTGAGAGTTTTCTTGTTACCTGCTGCCTAATGTCTGCCCTAACTTCTGTATGCAGCTGTTCAACCGCTGCTATGAGATTTTCTACTCCAACAGTTAGGGGCTGGCGGTCAGCCAGGGCATGATTAAACTCTGCAACTACTTCTGTTAGTTGCCCAAGTGCCTCTTGTTCAGACACTTTACTAATTGCTTGGGCAAGTTCCTCTGGCGCTATGGCAAATTGATATGGTTGACTGCCTACCTCTCGCAATGGGGGAGAGAAGAGGCAGGGGTGCGGAGGGGCAGGGGAGCGGGGGAGGGAAAGAGTTAAACCCCTCCCCCGCTCCCCTGCTCCCTCCGCACCCTCGTTCTCTTGTAGATTGCCTGAGATGGTAGAACTAAGCTGCTCAATTGTCCTAGTCGTGTTAGCAGCTTGAAGTTGAGTCAGATGTGCAGTTAGCTCCTTCAAAGCTTGAGTAACTGGCACGGACTCAACGAGGGCAGATTGCTGAATGTAGTCAGCGATCGCATCTACGAGTTGTCCGGTCGTCTGTTTTCTAACGTCTCCTGCAATCTTTGAATCGTGTTGTCCAACTGCTGCTGTGAGTTTCTCTGTTCCTGTAAAACCAGACTGGTATTCTGCAAAGCCGTGGTTAACTTCTGCATCTCCTCTTGAAAGCTGCTGGATTTCTTGGAATTCAACTTTTCCGTCAGTTGAATTAGAAAGTCGTCCAGCCCCAGATGGAGATTGTCCACGCTGGTTCTCAACTGCTCCACTTCCTGCCGCAGGCTGTTGTGGCTGGCTTTCAGCTCCTCTTGTCCTTGCAGGATTGTGTCCATTTCCTGTGTTGTCGATTGTTTGTGATTGTTCACTGTTTGCTCCGTCATGGGAAATCTCCTGTTGTTGAGTATTTAGGTAAGTGGACAACTCTAGTGGGGGAGCAACAGAGATAGGAGCATGTTGATTGGTCACTTTCTCTACTACCGATTGGCGACTCTCTGTCGTCCGTGCAACTGAAGCATATATTTGCTGTTCAATGTGTTGAGTGTAGTCAAGCGTTCTAGCATGAACTTCCTGTGGAGGTAGTTCGGTTTTGAAAGCTCGGGACTGGTCGCTCTGAGCAATTACCCTACCACCATCTCGAATGTCACCTTTTAATACCGCAGCCTTATAGACCTCAAGATCAACTGCCTCAGCAGACAAGGCAGGTTGAGAGTTCCTGACTTGTTTTGCTAAGCGTGTATATTCGTTGCGATAGTGTTTCTTAGCTTCCCAGTCGAAGGGGATGGAATTGGAGTGAGCCTGGGCATAGGCATGTGGACCTTGGTTTACAATCAGGTCATCTAGACCTTTGTCTCCTTGCCACTGCACCACCCGCACTTTGCAACCTTCTTGCTCCAGTAGCTCTCCAGTACGAACCAGTTCCCGCCGCACATTGAAAATGGTGGAGAGCTTCGTATCCTGGTCGAAGGCAAAGCGGAATTCTCTACCGGGTGTAGCAAATGCTTTCAGTTCAGGATGCAGCAAGCGCTGCTTCAAACGAGCTTTATCCCGATCCCTAGAGGCATAGCCGCCATTCACGCCAGAAAGTCCGATCGTAACTTCTCCCTGGCTCAGGCTGGAAAGCGTCTTTTTGGCTCCCTCAGTCACAGTAATCGGTAAATTGTATTTATGAACCACATGCCAAAAACCACTTTGCTTTTCCGTCTCAGTGGGTTGGAGCTTGTGCTTGCTGTAGATCTGCTCAGCTAGAGTAGCCGGAACCTTAAACAAGAAGAGTTGCCGTTCCTCTGCTGGTGGATGTTCGTATTTAATGAACTCTGTTTTACCCTTGCGCTGGCTCTTATCGGCGTCTACGCGAGGATGGTCCGGTTTGAAGCTGCCCCAAGATTTGTATTCAGGTTGGTCCCCAGGTTGAATCTGTGGCAGCGAACGGGCATCAACTCCCGCTTGTGCCCACCATCCGCCCTCTGCCACCTGTTCATAAGCTTGCATCAGCTTAGCAGCTGGCTTGGTGACGTATTGACCGCTACCGCCGATCTTCTCCAGCTTGGTAGACAGCAATCGCTCGTAAACACCCCTCCCTGCCACACTTTCAACATTGCTCTCGGCTAAGTCTGGGTGAATGGCACTGCCCTCTACTAGCTCTTTCCAGTGCTTTGGCTCAATGTGTGTGGGTGCTTCCCCAGCACAGCTTGGAGTCCAAAATGCTTCTATAGTTGAGCGCTTGACAGGTGTCTGCGTAATTGGATGGTGGGAAGCTGGCTCTGGCTGTGATGGCTGAGTCTCCCGCTTAATTGGAGCCGCGACTATTGGCTTGGGGGTTATGTTAGTGCGTTTAATGGGTGGAGCTACTGTTGATTCAGCTTCACCACTGGCAGCGGAGATCGGGGAATTTTGTTGCGGATGCGGTTTTTCAACCACGACAGTCGAGGCAGATGGTTGACTAGCTCTAGCTGTCACTTCCAGTTGCATCTGTTTCTCTAATTGCTGGCGCAGTAAATCTAATGCGTTTTCCTGTGCCCTCGACTCCAACGCCCACCTCAGTAACTCTTTCGTATTCTGAGTAAAGAAACAGAGTTCATGTCTTGCCCGACTAGCTGCTACGTAAAAGCTCTCCTGACCAATGGTTGAATCTGCCGCTACCAGCACTCGGTCTGCTGTCTCCCCTTGAGAGGAATATGTCGTTCTGACCAGTGCATGCTCCAGGTGATGTGGCTGAGATAGGTCAATCGTGCGCGTTTTTCCATTTTGCGCTTCAATTTCAACTTGGTTACCATCAATGGCTTTGACAAGCACCTCTTCTCCATTAACCTGCTCTTGCGAGTAGTTGTTTTTCTTCCACATCAAGCGATCGCCCACGGCAATCTGAATCTGTTCGCGCTCAAACACCGCTTTTTTGAAATCTAGGCTAACTGCTAGCTGAGTGCCATCAGCAGCTTTTAGTTGTAATTTGTCTATTGTCTTGCCCGCAACTTCGTACCGCTCACCCTTGACCAATCCTTTTCGTTTGTAGTCCCGTAGGGGGATAACCACATCGCCCACGGCAAAATGGCTAAGGTAGCCCTGCTTCTCGGTGTCGGATAAGTCTTTAGCTTTGAGCTGCGTTAGTGTGACATCATCACCCAAGCTGCCCTCAGCTTTCAACACCTTTCGCAGCGCAGCATTAACGATTCGTCGTTGTACATTAGTGCCAGCTAGCAAAAGGGTTTGTCTTCGTTCCTCTGGTGTGAGCTTCACATACGCTTGGACAATCTCATCGACTAGGGTGGCTGCATCTACTGTTTTAATGCGACCATCCGCCAGTAATTTATTAAACCCGTTTTCAATGCAACCGTCAGCCAGTAAGTCTACTGCTAGTTTGAGGTTGGGGTCTTTCTGCCGTTGTGATTCGTTCAAGTATGCCGTCTTCATGCCCCGCTGTTGCAGAGACTTGAAGGGGTTCCCGGCTTCTACTGCTGATAATTGTTTGGTATCTCCAACCAAAATTACCCTGGCTTGTTCTGCCGCCGCTCGTCGTAGCAAGGCATGAGCCTCCTTAGTACTCAGTAGCCCTGCTTCGTCTACCACCCAAATTTGGTTGGGTTGGACCTCCTTTGGTAGCCTTGAACATAACAGTTGAGCGACTGTCTGAGTCTCCGACTTGATATCTTTTGCCAAGACTCGTGCTGCCCTAGCACTCGGAGCTAACCCCTTGACCATGTATCCCTGCTCTTCAGCCAGTGCTTTCACCTGTTCGAGCGCAAAAGTTTTACCGGCTCCTGCTACCCCCTGCCACGCAACAATCTGGTCATTTGTCGTCAAAGTTATCATCACCGCTTGCCGCTGTCCTTGATTCAGCTTTCGGTCTTGCTTGAGCCGAATCTCTTCCAGGTAGTGTTCGATGATTTCTGGATGAGTAATTGAAGCAACCGTTCTCTGTCCCTCCTGCATTAAGCGAATGGTTGCTAATTCCAATTGCACTGCTTTCTGAGTGGTATAACGGACCCCATTCTTCTCTTCCAGCCGAATTAACTCAGCGCTACTGTCATTTAGAGACTGGAGGTCGGGTACATTTACTGTGTGATAGCTGTGGCTCAGAATAAACTTCTCGATGTCTTCCACCTTGAAAGCTACCCGCCGCTCTGAGCAATGTTTGATGGCATCGTCAAAAAGTTTTTGGCTGATTTGCGCTGGCTCTAATTCTGGCCTTGGTTCCCCAGGTTTGACGATCTCAATCCCTAACGCTTTAGCTTCTTCCCGCCATCTAGCCTTGAGTTCGTCGGGAGGGACATATTCTTTATTTGTGCGCGTTTTCTTCCAAGCCCTTTCTCTCTCTGCCCAACTAGCTTCAGCTCTAGCAACGGCTAGAATCTGTTTCCGTCGCTTGGAGAAGTCCATTAAGTCTTTCTCCGAGTAACCCTTGATATCAAATTGCCCGTTGTCCTTCCACTCAACCTCGTATCCCAACTTTTCCGCTTTTGCCGCTAAACGGTGCTGGTACATCATCCCCAGCAGCTTTTGGTTTTTGAAGATGGCGTCATTGAGGTGACTGTACCACTCTTGATTAGGTGCTTGGGTTGCATTCATCACCAAGCAATGGCTGTGGATGTGAGGATCTAACTTCCTGGATTCAATATGGTCATGCTTGGCGACGATCAGATTTCTAGTCCTGATGACATCTTGGGTCTTGCCGTCCACCATGATTCTGGTTTGGGCATAGCGTTCCTCCATTAACTGTAGAACTTCCTCTACCGCTTGATTGTGCGCCTCAATCAGGCGCTCATCACCACCGAGCAGAGCAGTTATGCTCACACTTTTCGGAGCCTCAAACGTGCAATCAACTGCCGCTTTCCGCTTATCTTCGTCAACTCCTCGCTGATTTAAACGCTTGCTGCCGTCAGGGCTTAGCCCTTTGACAATGTTCTCGTAGACTTTGAAGTCCTTGATTTCTCCCTTCAATTCCAGCTTCTCTGCACCCTGACGCAGCCACTTTCCTTGTTCGTAATAGCCTTTTTTGAAGTACTCGATCGCTGTCTTAGCCTTGATATTCTTCGGGGTCATCATGGCGAACGCCCTCTAGAAACTGCAAAGTCTTTTCTACTGCCAGCTGATGTGCTTTGAGCAGCTCTTCGCTACTTCTGAGTAAAGTGCTTAAATCTACGTCCCTGGGTTTTTTGAATTTGATGTCTTTTTCTGGCATGGTGAACCAACCTCATAGAACTGCAACCCCAATACCTCAAAGGGTTCAGGTATACACAACCCCTGCTTGGTTTGGGGAACAACAAACTCTAGCTCAATGTCTGACAACACTCTTAGTTGCTCTAGTACTGACTCAAAGTGCTTAGCATTTATGCACCAAGCACTGAAGTTCAAATATTGGTTGACCGGCTCCTGATAAAACCACACCTCTCCCTTTTTCAGTGAGCGGAAATTTTCTATCGCCTCCCGGTGAAACTTACTGAAGATGAAACTGAACCATCCAGCCTTACTCAAGTAAGCAATCTTGATTCCGGTCTTCGTTCTAATCTTCTTAAGCTTTGGGTTTCGGGTACTCCAATAGTTACCACTCGACCAAAAGCAAGTATCCATTAGATACCTTGCTTCAATTCTTAGTTGTCGAAAACTTACAGTTTCTGCTTCCACTAGCTCGAAAGCTAATCTTTTTACTTGTGTTATCTTAACCTAAGAATTAGAGTAATGTGCCGTGACCGCAGGGAACGTTTTCCTAGGATGGGTTCGGGAAGGTCCTCCTTCCCGACAGGTCTAGAGGATAACGAAAAATCTAGGGTTTGAGAGCCTTTAGGACAAAGTTATCCCAGATTTTCCACCTAAATTCCACCTAAATTCCACCGCTCTGAGGAGTGGCAATTTTGCCTTACTCAAAGGCTAATTTTCCCCCAAAGCACCACCAAATTGCCCCAATTACTCCGCCTAATTACTGCAAAATTGCCACCTGTCGAAAAATGTCATATATTTGACATTAAGCGCTTAATTGAAGCTGAATCTACAGTAAACGAGTAAAGATTTGGACAATTCGTTTGAGCGATTAGAATTTTGTGAAGTCAAGTTTCAGAGCAAATAGAATGGACAGTCTAACAATAGCGATCGATCCAGGAGGATCGGTGTTGAGAGGTTTTTTCACGTTGAATTCGTTCAAGCCGGAAATAATTGTAATGCCACCGGAGGTGACCAAGGTTGCTAAGACAACCGTCGAGAATTACGAACGCGAACACCTTGGAAGTACGGCTCCTGAAAGAGTAGCTTGGATTGAGTACAAGGGAGAGTACTGGGCAGTTGGTAGATTAGCGCAGAAGCGTAAGGCCGATCTGCAACTACAGAGGCTAAAGGTTGAACTGGCATTACCAAAAGTGTTGGCATTGGTGGGAGCATTGGCAGAAAAGCATGAGCTGCCGAATGGAGCACTGATTCGATTAGCAATTCTTTTCCCCTGGGGTGAGTACCAGAAACGTGCCATGTTCAAACAGTTGCTGGCTGAAGCATTGGCTAACTATCGGTTTAAGGGGAAGGAGCTTTCGTTTGTACTAGATGTGTTTATCTGTTTGCCAGAAGGGGGAGGGGTGCTAACGCGAGGGCGCGCTCCCGGTTCTAGCCTAAAAGAGCAGATAATCTATGTCGTGATGATTGGATTCCGTGACGTGTCCGTGCTGCCGGTTGAGTATGGAGACATGAGCAACGGTTTTACAGAACCGCGAGGGATGTCGAACATGCTCTCGACAATCATGGATCGAACGGCAGGAATGGACACACACAAGCTATTAGCGGCAATTTGCAAGGCAGGAAAAGGGGTCAATCCCAAAGCACTGACGAAGCTAGTTGAGAATGTGAGTCTGGATTATAGAGATCACGAACTGTCTACTCTTCGACAGGCGATCGTTGAAGCACGGGAAGAGTATTGGATGATGTTATCGCAGTGGTTGCAGCTACGGGTCTCGAAGGATGCAGATGAGATTGTTGTGGCTGGAGGGACGGCTAATTACTTTCGACCCGAATTGAACACATTGTTCTCTTACTCAACGCTTAACTGGTGTGAAGAACTGGAAAGACAACTGAATAATGCCTTTCCCTCAGTGATCGAGGCTAATTCCCTGCACTATCGCTTAACTGACGTGTATGGGTTGTTCTTCTATTTGTGTGGTGCCAAAAGTCAGGCAAAAGGAGCAGTTCATGGTTGAGTGGTTTGACTACCATTTTCGATTAAAAGTCCGTCCAGACTCACTGTACGGGAAACTATGCCGTTTTCTCAAGGCAAAGGGACCAGATTTTGAAGAGTTGGAGTTTACGGAGAAAGAGATGGTGCTGGAAGCCAATTCAGCGTACTGCCTGCCATTAGTGTTTAAAAGGTTGAAAGAAGTCGGCAAGTGTTCGGAAGCAGAGTTCAAGCATAGTGGGCGGGTCGCTATCTACAGACTGCTTCAGCGTGTCTATTTCTTTGCCCAGCTATGTGGACTAGAAGGGGAATTGACACTGGTTCCTGTCTTGAGTACTTATCAGCCGATTTATGCGGGCACTGGAGGTAATGGGATGGCTAGCAAGTTGGTGGCTGAGCTTCCCTCAGACAAAAATGATGTTGAACCGACTCATGTCAAAGCCGAAGCACCAAATTTACTACACCATCAAGATGATGAAGCGTTTGAGATCTTATTTGGCGAGCAGTAGTGTTTACCACTAAAGCGATCGTGTTCGTTGCTAATCCTTATTTCGCAAGAGGAGGTCAAATTGTTATCCCAAGTCTACAAAGCGCAAAGGCGCACTATTCAAATTGGCGACATACCTCTAGAAGTTGCCATGCTACCGAATGGAGATTATGTACTTAGTCAGAGTCAGGTCACTGCGGTTGTTGATAAATCGGGGGTTTCTATTAGACGGTTTTTGCATTCTAGGTGGGTTGAATCCTTGCTAGGACTGCGTTCTGAATTGGACACCCTTGCCATTGAAGGTTCAAATAAGCCCATTGCCCCAGTCTCTCCAGAAATTGCAGCTTTGTATTGGCATAAATGTGCGGTTGGTGGGAACAAGAAAGCTCAAGCTTTAGTTATTGCTTTAGTCAAACGCTCAGTCTACGACCTGGCTGATGCAGAGTTCGGAGTTAACCAGGTAAAACCGGAGCGCGATCGCATGTTAGCCAACGACTTGTCAGATGAAGGGACAGCTCGGATTGAGGTTTTGCAACAGAGCTTGGAGCATCAAGTCTTCACCTCTGCATCTGGATTGCAATCAGAGCAGGAACTAAGATTGAAGATTCGGTTAGCAGAGCTTGAGGTCGAACGGGAAAAACTACGACACAGCCAAGACGAGAACTATTTCCAAGCAAAAGATATAAACAAAATCGGCGCTCCGCCTTGGAAAGTCATTCCTTGGACTCAAAGAACGTTGGGATGGTCTGATGATGTGGCTGCTTGTCGTTTGTTACGGCGTTTGGGTTATGGCTTCAAGAGCGAACCTTGGTTTCAGGTCAGAGTCGTTGGTGATTTGTGGATTCTGCCTTGGCCATCATTTGATGCCCTATGCAAAGCAGTCGAGCGATTCAAGACCGAATTGAAGTAAACGTTGCTCTACTATCAAATTGAGGAGTAAACCATGCCATACACTAAACAAGCCCTGCAAACCCTGCACACTTTGTCTATTGAGGATGTAGATGAAACTCTTAGGGCAGCTAAGCTACCTACAGAGCGGGAAGAGTATACCGATGAGGAAATCCAATCCAGCTTTGATGCAATCCGAAGTTACTTCAACAACGGACAGGCTTCTGATTATCAACAGGCTTCTGAACTGTTTGAACAACACACAAGTGCAGGACAGCAAACAGAGTCAGAACCCCAGGCCAAGAGCAAGAAATCGCGCAATGGGAAGAAGCCGATGGCTGAATCTCTGGACATTTCTAAGCTGCTGTCCTTGGCCTCGGAACAAGCTGGTACTCGCATCTCTCTGATTGAGGCTGGCAAAATCCTGGATGCTTGTGGGTTGCCCGACCAAGAACAGTACAGCGATTCGGAGTGCGATCGCTTCCTGGAAGCCTGTGACCTGCTGAAGAACCAGGGCAAGACCCATGAGGAAATAGCGACTCACTTTGGTACTGGCACGGGAATTGAAAAGATAGCTACAAATATCGAGGCTGAGACTGAAGAGGCAGCATCTGTATTAGATCAAAGTAGCAATGGCGTTGTTAGCGAAGCAATGCGTTACAAAGCGAAAGCTGATGCTAGTGTGGCCCCAACTCTTTACTTAAAACATTTAGCTGATGAGTTCGGCTCTCCAGAATTCCAACAGAATTGGCAGCAAATGGAGGAACTGCTCAAAGCCAAAATCGCGGGAAAGTCCATGATGCGGGCACGGCAATTTATTGGGGAGGTGCGAGCGATGCCGCAATTGCCCTCGCCCTCGAACGCCTTGCCCGCAGCCTCAGAGGATGGCTCGACGAGCGACTAGAAATCGAATTAGCTCAAGAACGCCGCACTATTGACGTGCGCGTTAAGCAGGAGGCTAAAGTCACCGCTAATGAAATGCTCAAGTCCGATCAACGGTTCCTGCAACAACAGAGAGAGCGTCAGCAACTAAAAGACAAGAGAGAAGAACGAATGTGGAAGTGGATGAATTGGGTGATTGAAGCACCTAAAAAAACAGTCAATACCTGGTTGTTCATTGTTGCCTGGGCGCTAATCTGTGCAGGATGGGGTTGGGTTGGGGGTATTAATACTCCCAGGTGGATAGTTTGCTCGAAGCAGCGTAGTCTTTGCTACCAAGCTAGGTTTATCGGTGGCGATTCGGGCAGGCAGGCAATTGATACTCTACCCAAACCGCAGTGTGTTCAGACCAGCAAGGGGTTGGCTTGTTTACTAGAACCAGTACGTAAATTCCAACATAAATCACGGAGTTCTCATTAGCAAACACCTCGCGGCGTTCCCCAATCTCAGCTTTTAGCAGAGTGGGGGTTGGAGCGGGTGGCGACGATGATATTTCCTCTCAAGGCCGGAGGCTAGATGAGGAGACGTATGAAGAATCGCCAAGCAATTAATTGTCAGGTGCTTCTTGGGATTGGATATATTCTTTGATTTTTTCAACGGAGTTCGGCAAGGATTCCTCGTCCATGTACTCATCCCGCATTTCTCACAAACTTTGCGCTCATAATCGCTCAAAGCCTTATGCAGTCAAGGATTGACCCCGATCAAAACGAGACGAGAAAATCAACACACTGTTAAAACCCTGATTCCGCTTGACTTCGACAAGGTAAGGGTTGTAGCTTCTCAAGCTCTGTTTGTGAGAAATGCGGGTCATGGGCGGGGGACGCCAGTTTCCTGCGGAGGGAAAGCGCCACTTGCTTTAAGCCAAAACAATTCATAATTGCCAATTGTGAATTGGAGTGCAGCGACTTAACGGTACCGTTGCCCCTTAGAAAAACTTTGATAGCTAATTTCCAAATAGCAAACCATGTTTTACCGAATAGGTAATAAAACCAAAAAAATGGTATTGAATGGACTGAAAAAAGCTGTTTATGTTATCCAAAAAGACATGATATTTGAAGGAAAACCAGACAGCGATTTTTTTATAGCAATATCGTGGCATAGTTTGTGTTCTATGGGACTATTAAGTTTACAACTGGTTATACTGACTGCTAATTCTAACGGAGCTATACTTGTACCGGGAAATATCTTCTATGCAATTATGCTGGCTAATAGCTATTTGATAGCTTCTAGCTTTGTAGTAGCTATCGTTGCCAGAATAATCAGTGTATTGATTTGGCTAGATCTTTGATTATAACACTCGCAGTAGAACCTCATGCCAAAGAAAACAAGCTATTTAATGTTAGTTAACATTGTATCCCCTTAACTTCTGTTTCCCAATATCTTCTTGCCTTTAGCAATATAGGGAGCGATCGCTTGGCGCACTACCTCGCTCATGGTAGTGGAATTAACCTCGCACCAGGCATCAAAAGCTGCTTTATCTTCCTGGTCAATCGTCACCTGTAGAAACTCTCTCTTCCGGTTCAGCTTTCGCTTGGGCATAAAATATCGGGGTATTCAAAAACTATTTATCATTTTATCATGACAAATATATTGACAAATATCGATATATTAGCTATAGTATAAAAGTAGACGCGGGTTCCGCTGCTCCGGCAAAGGAGTGATGCCCCACACCCGTACCCCCACGAGGTCGCCCATATAGGGTGATGGGGACGGGAACCGCTTCGGTCTTGAGGAAGCCCCTCATGTTATTTTTGGAGGAATCCATAATGGATATCGAACTCGAACAATACCTGGAGAATCCAGGAGACCCGGAACTCGCGATCCTCTTTCGGGAGATCAAAGCGTCAGACGAGCGCTTTGATGCACTCTTGAAAAAGGCGCGTCGTCTTGGTCGGGAGGTGTCAGAAATGGCACTGTTGGTTGACCTAGGTTGTGCGGAGTTGATCTACGAACTCCACCACGACGGCGAGTAATTCGGCAGCCCCGCCTTCGGGGCATTGAGGAAATAGATCGGGGCGGTCATTCCAGAAGCTAGTGGAGTTCAGTCCCGCCTTTACGGAGCAGGTAGCGATCGCTAATAAGCTTCAGCCCGACACGACCAATTTTGGAGTGCGTTCGCTCATCCACAGGCCGTATAACAACGCCCTCCATAAACCTAGACAAGCTTCTCGGAATAGAAAATCATGATGGATAATGGATTCTTCCATTTCAAATCTAAGATCTCTCTGAAACAGCAACAGGAAATCCTAGAAGCTGTTAGAACTGTGGTCAGAGAAGCACCGTTATTTGTCCCCACCATGCCACAGAGAGGGACATTATTTGGCTACAGAATGACTAACTGTGGTCAGTTAGGCTGGGTATCGAATCGTAGTGGCTACCGTTATCAGGTTTATCACCCTGCTACCGGAGAACCCTTTCCAACCATGCCAGAACTTATAAGAGAACTTGCGATTACTCTTGCTGATGAAGCTGGTTGGTCTGGTTTTAGACCAGAGACTTGCTTGATCAACTTTTACCAAAAAGGAGAAAGCTTAGGACTCCACCAAGACAATTCTGAACAAAATTTAAAGGCACCAATCATCTCAATTTCTCTCGGAGATGCAGGAATTTTCCTATTAGGTGGTGAGCAAAGAATAGATCCAACGAAGAAATATATCTTGCAAAGTGGAGATTGTTTAGTAATGTCTGGTAAAAGCAGGCTCTACTTCCACGGATTTGCTGGAATAGTGCCGAACACTAACAACCTGCTCAAAAATGGAGGCAGGATAAACTTGACAATTCGGCAAGTCAATTAAAACTCAAAAGCTCAAACAGACTTTAACCAAAGTACTTCCTATTTACAATCACCATCATGAAAAACTTTCAAGACATAACGGTCAGAGTTTCAGCTAAAATCTATCAGCAATTGCAGCAAATATGGCAGGTGGGGTACGATCAAAGCCTATTTAGCTACCTCGATCATACTGCATTAGAGGCTCAGCAATTAGCTAAGCAACTTAATTGTGAAGAAGCCGCCCAATGGATTCACCTTCACCCCACCAAGTATAGTTATGCTCAACCAAGCGGTCATTGGGGACTGGATACGGGCAAGTTTGATGGCACTGTCGTATGCCAACGAATCGGTGAGATTGGCACGACGGCATTGACTAATGTTCCTCGTACTTGCATTCAACATAGCCCTAACGGGCACGAATGGGGGTATGGTGGCAGTGGACCAGCCGACTTAGCACTCGATATTCTGAATTGGTTTTGTCCACCTGCTGCACACGAAAAACCTGTTAAATGTTTTAAAGGCTTTAGTTCGGAAGTAGCTTGGGATCTGCATCAAGAATTTAAACGTGAGGTAATTGGTCAATTGCATCGTGAAGGGGTCACGATCAAAGCTGAAACAATCCGTATGTGGTTGATTAACAATCAAATTTAAACTCCTGAATTATGAGCAAACAAGAATATCCACTTTTGGTTGACCCACGAGTTTATAAAAGGAGCAATCTGTGAAGATCTACAAAATCCCCTGTACTTGGATGTGTTGTGGTGCGATGAATATTCAGGCTGAGAGCTTAGAAGATGCAATTCAGTTGACTCGTGAACGAGGTGAGTTACCTCAAGGATCATACATCGATGATAGCTTCGAGATCGATCAAGAGGGTTTAGAACTCATGCTTGAAAAAGACGGAACTTATCTGTAGATATTCCTTCGTGGTCCAACCTTGACCACAAGCACCCCTTTTTGAGCATCATCGACCCTGTAAATGATGCGATAGTCTCCTACACGCAAACGCAATCTCCCCTCGCCACTTTTAAGAGCTTTAACTCCAGGAGGACGTGGGTTAGTTTTAAGAGCCTCAATTTCAGATGCTATCCGCTTCTGAATGCTTTGAGGCAGTGACGCTAGCTCCTTTCGTGCTGTACGCAAGAAGTCAATACTATAAGGCTCCATTTAGCTTAGAGCCTCAGTTCTTTCTTAACCTGCTCCCAAGGAACGTGCTCTCGGTTTTCTGGGTTAGCTTCGGCAACCAGTGCATCTTGCAGATCTAATATTTCTTCCAACTCCTCAGAATCAATTGCAACCAAAAGCTCACGCCCTAGTTTCTCTAGGAGTTCAGAGACTGAGAACCCGTGCTTTGATGCCACTGCCTGCACCCCATTCCAACCTGTCGGTGTGACCGTCAGGCGATGAAGCTTCTTTGGTTCATCGTAGGTTGAAGGGCGGCCTTCACGACTCAGGTTAGCTAGCGAGTTGGGGTTCATTTTCCTTTTTGCCATACCCAAGATCTTACAAAACTTCTTTCGGTTTAAGGCATCAAGTTGTTGACATATCAATTATACTGCCTATATAATGGATAGTAGAAAGAAACAAGAACAAGCCGGTGGGATAAGGAGCCACAAGGAAACTGCTGAAGACCGCAGCCCCCGGTGATGATGCCGATGACCAGCACAAGTCTCTAAACTGTGCATTGCAGCAAAAAGACTGAGACCACCGAGACAAAAAGCCCCAGCAGCGCTAACTGACTGAGGCGATCACTTATACCTACAGGAATTGTAACCAATGACAACCCAAACAATCGAGCGACCAGCTCAAACTTGCGCTACCTGCCCCCTCTTCAACCCTGAGCAAGGAGTACATGGTTGGTGTGGCGCATTCAACCGCATGGCAAAGCCCTGCCACGAACGGACAGAAGCCTGCGACCAAGAAATTGCAGCCTTGGAAAAGGAGGAGGTATCCCAACCACAGGCAGCAGATGACTACGAGAAAGGGTTCGCCCACGGACAGCAGGACGCTCAGGAAAGACTGCATCCGATCTACCAAGAGAACCTGCACGAGTATGCTGCGGGGTATGTGCAAGGCTACCAAACCATTTTCAAGCCCTTCAAGCCCACTCAACAAACCCCAGTTGCCAAGCCACCGATAGAATGGTCAGTTGTGCTGGACGACCGATGGGATCTTTATCAAGCCTGGGTGGGTGACCAATGCATAGGACATGGCGCAACTGAGCAAGAGGCAGAACGACTAGCACGGAACTACATTGCTACAGATGAACTAATTCAACGGCAGAATGCAATTGTTCGGACTGCATATCTACTAGCTACGGCTGCCTGAATCGACATGTCCACGGGTCAAGCAACTCTTCAGGCTTGGCCCTTCTTCACCGGGAGCAATACACAAATGCACACTACTTTTGAAGCGCTATTAATGAGTGCGATCGCATTTCTAATACCCCTGTCCTACATAGCAATCATGTCGGCGGTTTGCAATCCAATCCAAAAGGAGGCAAGGTAATGAACTACGTCTACGAACCAGGTCAAACACTTCCTAGCCCTGGTAAGAACTTCAACTATGTAATCAATGGTCCGGTCTGCCCACTATATGATCGCGAACTCTTGCCCTATCCTTGCTGTCGTTTACTATGGCATAGCAAAGAGCCTTTCTGGAATCGGATCGGTCGGCGCTTTGTGCCAGATATTGGAGCAAAGCACTTCCCCTCATATTCCTTGCAATTGGTGGACGAAAACAGTGAAAAATCCAAGCCGTATGTTATGACTTTATTCTGGTTGGGGAAGTTGGAAGCCGAACTCCAAAATTGGTGGTATACCAAGCGATTTCAAGCAGTTGAGTCACAGGAGAAAGCCGATCGCTACTTAAGTCACGAGGCAGCATAAGCCTAAAGCTTCAACTTAGACAATAGCGAGCCTGGGAAAGATAGGTGTCTCAGACTCAACTTTGTCAACGAAATAATCAGGCTAAATTTAAGAATCAAGAAATCGGGGAAACAATATGCAGACAATAACAGCCAATGAAGATTTGCAAACCCAAGAATTAGAACAAGAACATCTGTTGTTCAAAATTCCAGATTTACCACTTTTCCAATATGCAAATGAGGCAAATAACTTTTTCGAGGATGGACAGTGTAAGCTTAGAACGCTCACTCAGCTTGAGGACCTCAAAGCACAGTATCAGCGAATCTATTTTAATCTATTTGCTAGTGCTGAAGGGAAAAGGGCTGTGTTTCACCAGCTTAGAAAGCTGACTAATAGGATTTCTCGGATTAGAAGCGATAACAGAAGGTTTGGTTAGCGAAAATGAGCAATTTAATCACCACTAATACAGCACTCGTCACTCAAGATACAATAACTCGCTTTAACCCAGAGCAAATCGATTTGATCAAGCGCACTGTGGCTCATGGCACGACGGACGATGAGTTAAAGCTATTCCTCTACATGGCCTCTCGTACCGGACTCGACCCCTTCGCCCGTCAAATTTATGCCATCAAGCGTAAGGGGAAAATGACTATCCAGATCGGTATTGATGGGTATAGAGTCATTGCCGATCGCACTGGTAGTTACGCGCCAGGACGAGAGCCAGCATTCAACTACGATGATGAGGGTAAGTTAAGAGCCGCCACTGCATACGTCAAGAAGCTAGTGGGCAGTACCTGGCATGAAGTAGCAGCCACAGCGCATTGGCATGAGTTTTATCCTGGTGATGGCGACATTGGGTTTATGTGGCGACGTATGCCACATACTCTCTTGGCTAAAGTGGCAGAATGTCAAGCTCTCCGCCGTGCTTTTCCGGCAGAACTGTCGGGTTTGTACAGCAATGAAGAAATGGTACAAGCTGATTCAGAATCAGAAGTTAGCTGGACACAAGAAGACAGTCGTCGAACGAATCGAGAACTAGCTGAACGCTCATTTCAATCAGCTGAACTCGGTCTCCCACTAGTTGTTAATGAGGCAACGGTTAGTGCAGCAACTCAGCTTGCAAGTGAAAACCCAAATCGAGAGCTACTCAAACGAGTGGGTAAGCTTACTGGACATAGCTCTAAAGAAATTGCCGCAACACTGGAAACTAATTTTCCTGGTCTCAAGAGCAATCAATTAGGCGATGTTGAAGTCAAGACCATCGTTGACGCTTTGTGTATCGATGCAGCAACCAGAAATGGCATGAATCCGAGCCAAGTCCAAGTAACCTTTAACGAGTGGCTCCAGCAGCAACCCCAAGATTTAGGGAATGAGGAATTAGCTCGATTGTGGATGAATGAGATGAAAACTCCAGGGGTTCAGTCTCCATGACTCCAGTTTTTAGTTATCACAGCACAGTCTGAATCAATTGAATTGCTAGTTGGAAAGGAAATATATTTTTTCCAAGTAGTAGCTCGACTCCCTCCGTGCAGACATGCAAATTGAAATTCCCTTGGGCAGGCTTTGCTCTGGAGAATTAGTACCAGGTCTAGACCACAACCAAAGCAGACATTATCACATCTAAATTTCCACTCAGACTTCATCTAGGACACAGTGATGAAATCTTACAAACTCACGCAACTCCCCGACTCAAAACTTCAGGCAGAGATCGAGGCGCGGCTACTGATGAACGGTGCCGTCGAATCTGGTAAGGTGAAAGACCTCACTTTGAACGCCCTACTGACCTTGCAACAGACCAGAGCTGAACTACGACAAGTGCTAGCGGAGATAGCGCACCTACAGAAAGAACTTCGCCAGTATCGAGAGCTTGGAGCATTACAGACCACATGGGCTTTCAGTACAGGGGTAGGAGGCAGAAAATGAGCAATTGCAAAGCAGTCGAGCCAGCTCCAACACGCTTCTACGCTCCGGCAAGCTTATTTTCTGAAGCAGATTTGCAACGGCTGGGCGCGGAGTGGTTGGGAGATACCATCAAATCGCCGGGCGGTTGCTTCTCTTACCGGGTTGCCAGTGGACCTCTTTGTCGTATCCATCACGGCAATCGTAAACCAGAGCCCCATTCGTTCGAGTCCTCATACCAGCAGGATGAGCGGGGAAGGTGGAAGCGCTCGCACCCCAACTACCTCTCATACCTGATAGAAAAAGGTAGCTTCATCACCGTCCGCTGGCAGTCGCCCTTGAGGGAGTCTGCCGCAGGGCAATCGACTGCGCCGCAGAAGTTAGCCGCCTGATTTGATTTACAACCACGGAACTAGCAATCCAACCAAATACCTCTTTCGCCCCAATTCACTTCACAACTGGGGCTTTTTTCATTAACACTTAAGGATAAGAGCATGAATAGTAACGCAGCAATTGATCTGAAAGACTGGTACACGGTTGTTGCCGTTTGGGAATTTTACGACAGAAAATGGAGCCTAATCAAACTGACTCGGCTTAAGGAAGCGATCGCTCTGTGCAATCAACCGAAGCGACTGGTATTCCCTACTGATATTAACCCCAATGCTCTTTGGAGAAAGCCATCCAGTACAAGAAGGGTGGATGCTCTAATAAGCAGGTAGGATTAGGCTTAGACTAAAGCTTGATTTAATAGATTCAGTGTGCTGCAACACGGCTCTTCTAAATTTAATTCTTCATCACCCATTAGGTCACAATTATCTGCAATATCCTAAGTATCTATCAGCCCTAAGATTCCTAGAGCATCTTCATCAGCCATAGGATAACTAGCAGCAAAGAAAGCCGCATCAACGATGCCCAAGAAAATCCGAGAACTGAAACAACAACTGCGTCGATTAGGGTTTACAGAACTTCCAGGCAAAGGAAGTCATACCAACTGGGTACATCCACTATACACCGGAAAAATTACAATTGCTGGTAAGGATGGTTCAGATGCCAAGCCCTATCAAGAAAAGGAAGTTCAGCAGGCACTTGCAGAAGTTGAAGAGAGGCAGCAGGATGAGCAAGCTTAAGTATCCGATGGTGATTCAGTGGTCTGTGGAAGACAATTGTTTCCTAGTCGGCTTTCCCGATTTTCCCGGACAACGCTGGCGGACGCACGGAGACACCTACCAGTCGGCTGTTACCAATGGCATAGAAGCGTTAGAGTCCCTTATCCTTGCCTATAAAGCCATTGGCGAGCCATTGCCAGAACCGACTGTATGTAAAGTCGCTTAGATTCCCAAGAACATGCCGAAGCAGTCCTTTGAAGACAAATACCCTAATATCGCCCGATGGGTTTACGAACACCAGGGCAGAATTGAAATTGGAAATGACCCAGATGGTCCATTAACATCCTTTGTTCGAGCAATTGATATGGGCGGAATGCCGTGGGAAGGCGAGGATGACTATGAATCGCTGGACGATGCACTTTTAGATTTGGAGTCAGGCATACAGGCATATTTGAGAGAAATCTATGGGGAGTGAATCAGTTCCTAGCCCTCAGCCTTGTAGAAGGACGACAAAATTTCTAACTGATGTGACTTCTCCTCTGCCTCTGTTCTCTGGCGCTTGCCCCGTTTCGGTGGTTTGTCTTTCTTCTCTACCCCCCGTCGTCGCTGGGAAGTACCCTCCTCACTCGTATCTGCCGCCACCACTTCATATAACCGTGCTCGCTTTTGACGCTCCTTGCCCTTGCGCAGCACTCGCCCCAAGCGCTGAATATACTCCCGCTCCGAACCCGTGCCTGAGAGAATAATCGCCACGCTCGCTGCTGGCACATCCACCCCCTCATTCAGAACGTGGGAAGCTACTAGCGTCTTGTATTCTCCCTCCCGAAATCGTGTCAAAATCTCGTGACGCTCCTTCACTGGGGTTTGATGCGAAATCGCAGGAATCAGAAACTCTTGAGAAATGCGATAAACCGTTGCATTATCAGCAGTAAAAATCAACGTGCGTTCTGGATGATGTTCGGCTAGCAAATCCGCCAACACTCGCAGCTTACCATCCGTTCCCAAAGCGATTTCCTTCGCTTCCCTGTGGGCTAGCATTGCCCGCCGTCCCACTTGAGAGCGAGTACTGGCTTGCACAAATTGCTGCCAACCTTGAAGATTGCCCAGGACAATCTTAGCTGAGCGCAAAAAGTCATTACGCTGTTGAATCAACTGATTGTAGCGTTCGCGTTCCTGTTGTGCCAAATTGACCTTAATTCGCACCACATCATGCTCAGCCAGTGCTTTTCCTGCTAGCTCTGCCGCACTTTTGCGATAGATTTCAGGACCAATCAGCATTGCTAGGTCAGCATGTCGCCCATCTGAGCGCTCTGGTGTCGCTGATAATCCCAATCGGTAGGGGGCAAGTGCATACTCAGCGATTACTCGGTTGAAATCTGTCGGCAAGTGGTGACACTCATCAAAGACGAGCAGCGCATAACGGTTGCCCAAGGCTTCCGCCTGGATGGCAGCACTGTCATATGTCGCTACCAGAATCGGAGTGCGATCGCGAGACCCGCCGCCCAACAACCCCACTTCTGTATCTGGGAAAGCCGCCGTTAAATGGGCATACCACTGATGCATCAAATCCAGCGTTGGTACCACAATCAGTGTACTGCGAGGAGTTGCTTGCATCGCCAGTTGAGCGAGGTAAGTCTTACCAGCGGCTGTGGGCAGCACGACTACACCCCGTCGCCCCGCCTGCTTCCAACTTGTCAAAGCCTCGGTCTGGTGGGGGTAAGGTTCCATTTCTAGACTGGGGACAAGTTCAAGCGGCTCAAACCCTTTAGCTTCATCCACAAAGTTAGTCCCTTCGCCTTGCAGCGCTTCGACGAGAGAGCGGTAACACAAAGCGGGGAGGCGAAACTTCTCAACTCGATCATCCCAAGTTGCATATTCGATCCAAGTTTTCCCTTTCGGTGGGGGATGGAGGAGCAGAGTGCCCCGATCAAAAGATAAGGTAGGGATACGAGCCATGAAGTTTCCCGCTGTAAATTTGCTACTGCTGCCCTTGCGAGGTTGAAGAGTCAGTGTAGCACCAAGGGCGGTCTTGTCAACTCAAGGAGGGAGTCATATTAGGAAGGGGTCTTAAGATACTACTAGCCCGAAGGATGTGTGATCAATCATTGTGCTGACAAGAATTGGACGACTCATGCAAAATTTATTGCGAATGGCTAACGAGAAATGAGTACTTTCAGCCTCTCTCATTGGCAATAATTTCAGATATTGAAGGGTAAAAGCTGAAACAAATCATTCGCACAACAATCTATTACGCTTCCACTCAATAATCTTTGGCACGCTGGTTTTCGTAATTCATTTCTTCTTGCGGCTAGTTCTCTTACGAGGAGTCTTTTTTACAGGAGGGGTCTTTTGCATCCCCATTCCCTTCAGTTTAGATTGGGATGGAGTCGGTTGACGAGAGGACGGCTGAGCTAATCCTCCCTGAATCAAACTTTTAAGCGCATTGGTAGCGAGATCAGGAGTATCGGATTTGAGGCTGGCGTTGTACTGTTGCTGGAACGCCTGAACGCCCTCCTGAGTGGTCATATCAAATCCGGCTTGATGACCCATCATCATGAATGCTTTGGCAATGCCACCTCTAGAGGGATCGCTCATCAGGCTGGAAAATTGGGGTGCCAGCGATTCCAGATATTTCACAATCGCGGTGGCACTGCGAAGGTTGTATTCCCGCTGGAGAAACCGCCAGAAGGCTACCAGTTCAGGAATGGCATCTTCAGCTTCAGCCGGATCAAAAATGGTCACTTTTCGCGGCAGGGTAGATTCCATCAACGTTTGTACGTCCCCTTTAGTCATTTGGGGCAGCGTAGTCTCACCGTAGTTGTAGCCCATTTCAATGAAGGTACCAATCCAACCGCCGCCTTCCGGGTAGTTTTTGAGGTAGGCTTTTCCTTCTGGAGAGTTAACAAATTGTTCGATCACTCCATTGATGTAGTCATTGAGGATTGGTTCAACTTCATCGTAGGAGAGATTATCTAGCTGGCTGATGTTAAAAGGCATATCAATTTATCTTCAAGTGCAGTGCTTTTAATTCTGCCACTACACTAGATGATGGGCGACCGCAGAGATATCTGAAAAGGAACACGTTGTAAATAAACATTTCTGCCAGACAACTGGTTGCGGGTTTTGCTTCCTAGGTGAATTTGTCTGGAAGCCTCTAGATACGTGGCATTCAATCGACTCAAGCTAAAGTGACTTAAGTCTTTTTAGTTTGACGGTCGATAGGAGCAATGATGGCTCAATCTCAACCCTGGCAAGTGATTCCAACGCATTTGACCTTAGAACAGTTTGAAGAATTTGTCTTACCTCATTTGCACACGGGGAGTCGTGGTCCTCAGCCAAAGCTCTCTTTGCACGCGATCTTTAACTATATTCTTAAACTTTTGTACCTCTGGTGTCAGTGGAAAGAGCTGCCCATCGAAAAGAACAAAGATGGGCGACCGGAGATCCACTACACCAGAATCTACAGGCCTTTAGGCGTTTTGAAGCCCATGGGTGCTTCGATGACATTTTCGCGGGGTCTGTGTCACTACTTTCCCTGAACGGTCACCTCGACATCAGCGTCATCCATGGCGATGGGACGACGACAGCGGCGAAGAAAGGTGGCGATAACCTCGGATTCAGCGGGCACAAACACTTCAAAGGGGACAAAGTTGTTGCCTTCTGCGATCGCCACTGCAATGTGATTGCCCCTTTTATTGCTGCTCCTGGGAATCGTCATGAGTCACCGCTGTTGCTCAAAGCCTTGCCCCAAGTGACCTGCATCGCCAAGCATGTCGGACTTGAGCTGAAAAATACGATCGTCAGCTTGGATTCAGCCTACGATAGCCGAGCTAACCGCAAAGCCATTTTCAACCTTGGCATGATCCCTAATATTCCGTCAAATCCACGAGGCAGACGTACTCCTAAACGTGGACGCAAGCCTTTGTTCCAGCAAGCTATTTATCAGGAACGGTTTTTCACCATCGAGCGGGTGTTCGCTTGGGAAGATAAGTTTCGTCGTTTACTGCTGCGCTTTGAACGAATCAGTCAGTTGCACTATGCCTTGAAAAGCCTCGCATACACGATGATTAATCTCCGGCATTTCTGCTAGAGCTAGAGTTCTCGTCATCCATTCTCCAAGAGGTCTCGGTGCGAGAGACCCAGATTTTTCGTGACTAGGAAGCGGGAATATTGGGAAAAAGAGCATGGAAACTATCAAAATAGATTGTTCTTTCCCCTTGAAGGCTCAACTTAACCTTGCCGCTCAATATTTCACATCAACTTTTACACAAAACCCGCAACCAGTTGTAAGATAACAGTTAACTTCAACCGTGAGAACTGACAGCCTCTTCTACAAAGTCTTTAACACTTCCCCTGGTATCTTCTTTGAGCTAATTGGTCGCCCAGCTACTGAAGCCAGTGGCTATGAGTTCCGTTCAGTCGAAGTCAAAGAGCCGGATTTTCGCATCGATGGAGTCTTTGTTCCCAGCAGCAATTCCTCAGCTCAAACAGTCTATTTCGTGGAAGTCCAGTTTCAGAAAGACCAGTTGCTGTATCACCGCTTCTTCGCCGAGCTGTTTCTATACCTGAAACAGAAACCAGCCACACAAGGTTGGGGCGCGGTTTTGGTTTACCCCAGACGAAGTTTAGAGCCGGATGAGCCTGGTTTGTATCGAGCGCTGCTAGAAAGTCCCCAAGTGCAGCGAGTATATTTAAATGAGCTAGCAGCAGCAGCAGAGCCGTCACTGGGGTTAGGATTAGTTCAGCTAGTTGTGGAGAGTGAAGCCGAAGCAGCTAACAGAGCGAGGCAGTTGATCGAGCAGAGTCAGCAAGAAGTAGTTGCTGGTCTATCCCAGCGAGGGATAATTGAATTAGTTCAAACGATTATGGTCTACAAGTTCCCCCAATTAAACCGAGAAGAGATCGAAGAAATGTTAGGGTTAAGCGAACTGAAACAAACGCGAGTTTACCAAGAGGCGCGAGAAGAGGGGCGTCAAGAGGGTGTCCAAGAAGGTATTCAAGAGGGTCACGAACAGGGTGTGCAAGAAGGAGAAGCAACCCTCGTCCTGCGTCAGTTAGCACGTCGCTTGGGTCAGGTTGCCCCAGAGGTGCGATCGCAGATACATACGCTTTCTGTTGCACAACTGGAAGAGCTCGGTGATGCTTTACTGGATTTCTCGTTAATGCAGGATTTGTGGATTGGTTACAGGCTCATCAGGAGTGACAGGGAACCCTAAATCATGCAAACATCAATTTCCATTGGCACTAGAGTCCGTCACAAAAGCTGGTCATGGAGAGGAGAAGGGACCGTAATATCCTTGGCAACGCCAATGTGGGTGGTGAAGTTCGACAACTGTCGGACGAGTTTCAACGTTGCGACCAATGATCTAGAAGCCGTCCCTTGACATCATCTCACAGCTTCCCAAGATCCCACGGAAGTTTTGCTAAAGACTAAGCACTAACTGCATATGACGCTGCGACTTACCTGCCTCCGGTAATGGCTCAGGATATGCCTGAACAGCAGAACAGTACTTTGCATAATTGATCGCCACGGCAATGTGATTGCCCCTTTTGTTTCAGCCCCTGGGAATCGTCATGAGTCGCCGCTGTTGCTTAAAGCATTGCCCCAAGTGACCCGCATCGCCAAGAATGTCGGACTCGCTCTGAACAAGACCATCGTCAGTCTGGATGCGGCTTACGATAGCCGGGCGAACCGCAAAGCCATTTTCAATCGTGGCATGATTCCGAATATTCCTGAAAATCCACGAGGCAGACGTACTCCCAAGCGTGGACGCCAACCTTTGTTCGAGCAAACTCTTTATCAGGAACGATTTTTCACCATCGAGCGGGTGTTCGCCTGGGAAGATAAGTTCCGTCGCCTACTGCTGCGCTTCGAACGAATCAGTGAGTTGCACTATGCTTTGAAAAGTCTGGCCTACACGATGATTAATCTCCGGCATTTCTGCCAGAGCTAATGGTCTCATCATCCATTTTCCCTGAGGTCTCGATGCTAGAAACCTAAATTTGTCGTGCCTTGGAAACGGGAATATTGAGAAAATGAGCTAGGAGAACATCAAAACAGAGCGTTTTGCCTTGTCGAATAATCAATGGGGCATTATTGTTCATTATTTCGGATCAACTTTACACGAAACCCGCAACCAGTTGGTCTTTTAGAGATTTTAGGTACGATCTTCTCATACCAAAATCACCCCAACCCCTTGCTAAACAAGAGCTTTAGCATTTATGCGCATAATCTACCCCCCGTGAACGGTTACTTGCCAACGTAGCCAGCACGGTGCTAACCTGAGCAATTAGCGTCTGGAGGGTGTTACCCAAGCAAGTAAATGAGAGTTCTAGGGGCGTCAATGATCACCCCACTTTTATCGACAAAATTTCATATTCCGTCAGTCCGCTCGTCCCTAGTAAGGCGCGATCGCCTCATTGGGCAGTTGAATCAGGGCGTAGGATGCAAGTTAATCCTGCTCTCCGCTCCAGCTGGCTTTGGCAAGACCACCTTGTTAAGCGAATGGTTACATCAAGACAGAATACCTGTAAGCTGGCTATCACTGGATGAAGGGGATAACGACCCCGCTCGATTCTGGACCTACTTCGTGGCTGCCTTGCAACGGGCTCACTGTAAAATTGGAGAAGCGACACTGGCAATGCTTCGTTCAACAGAACCCAGCCAGATTGAGGCTTTCCTGATTCCGCTGATTAATGAGATTGCCCAGATCCCGGAAGACTTAGTCCTAGTGTTGGATGACTATCACATCATCATTGCTCGTCCAATTCATGAAGCACTTATCTTCTTGCTGGAGCATCTACCACCCCAACTCCATTTGGTGATCGCCAGTCGCGTTGATCCGCCTCTGCCGTTAGCTCGACTACGTGCCCGAAGTCAGTTAACTGAACTGCGAGCTGCTGATTTGCGCTTCACCAACAGTGAAGCCGCTACATTTCTTAACCAGGTGATGAAGCTACCGCTTTTGGTAGAGCAGGTGGAAGCTATCCAGGCGCGGACGGAGGGATGGATTGCTGGGTTGCAGTTGGCGGCGTCATCGGCGCGAGATGCCGGGAACATTTCGACGCTCATCGAATCTTTGAAAGGGAATCAACGTTACATCCTAGATTATCTGGTCGAGGAAGTGCTGGAGCGCCAGCCCCAAATCCTACGGCATTTTCTCTTACGGACCTCCATTCTGGGACGGATGTGCGGTCCCTTGTGCGAAGCAGTCGTAGGGGCAGAGCGTGCAGTTAATGGGGTAGAAACTTTAGAACAGCTCGAATATCGCAACCTGTTTGTAGTGCCCCTCGATCAGGAACGTCACTGGTATCGTTATCATCATCTCTTTCGAGAACTTCTACATCACTTCTTGAACCGAACCGAGCCGGAGCAGATACCTGAGTATCACCGTCGTGCAGCCCAGTGGTATGAACATCATGAACTGGTGACCGAAGCAATTGAACATGCGGTTGCTGGTCGAGAATTCCATTGGGCCGCGGACCTGATCGAGCAAGAAGTGCAGACTACCAATCCACGGCTTGAGCCTTCGATGCTGCTAGCCTCGCTAGAGGCACTGCCGCAGGAACTGGTTCAAACTCGACCCTGGTTATCGCTCTCTTACGCCTGGGCACTCTTTTCTGCATCTCAATTTGAAGCTGCAGTGATTGCAGTGCAAAACGTTGTGCGGCTACTGAAACAACAAGAGCAGGATTCCTCGTCTGCCAACAACAAAATGCTTTGGGGACTCGTCGCTGCCTTTAAAGGCATGCAGGCGCGAGACCGGGGAGAGGCAGCTGAATCGAGTACCCTTATGGAGCAAGCTCTACAGCTATTACCCCAAAACGATTCCTGGTTGCGAGCAACGATCGTACTGAATCTAGGCGTCACCTACTTTTGTGCCGACAACTTTGAACCGGCTGAAGGGGTGCTGAGTGAAGCAACCCGGATTGGTCGAGCTCAAGGCTTTGCAGATCCAGCCATTGCCGGATTGTATTTGCAAGCGCAGTTCCAGGCACTGCGGGGTCGGATAGATCGAGCCACCGCCCTTTGTCAGCAGGGGGTGCAGCTAGCACAGGAACGGGGTTGGCTAGCAACCTACGCTGGTGTCTTGGTGCAGGTGGCGATGGGCGAGCTGCTGCGAGAACAGAATCAACTGGAGGCGGCAGCGCAACACCTGACTGAAAGCATCGAACGCGGTATCCAGGCTCGACAGCCGGGGGTGATGATGGGTTACATTACTCTGGCACGAGTGCGTCAGGCTCAAGGAGACTTCCAGGGTGCTTGGCAAGCGATTCGGGCAGCAGAACATTGTCAGCTCTGGCTCTGGCCGACTATCCTCTCGGTTGAGGCTTGCAAAGCCAGATTTCATCTGGTACAAGGGGCTTTAGAGGCGGCACTCGCCTGGGCAGAGGCCAGTGGTCTGGCGGTGGAGGACGAGCTTCGATACAGTTTTACGGATCGGAATCCACAGGGCTCAGAACTCGGTTACCTAACTCTAGCAAGGGTGCTGATTGCCTGTGGTCGATCGGCAGATGCATCTGCGCCCTACCTGGACAACGCCCTGCGACTGCTCATCCGACTCCAGATTTTTGCCCAAACTGGTCAGCGAAATGCACGCGTGATGGAGGTTCTGCTCATGCAAGCTTTGGTCTGGCAAGCGCGGAGTGAGATGGAGCAAGCACTGAGGCTGCTGGAACAAGCGCTTGACATCCCTCGAACAGGAGCCTTCGTCCGCCTGTTTGTGGACGAAGGCCAACCGATGGCGAAGCTGTTGCGTCATGCCGCCGTGCGGGGAATACATCCCCAATTTGCGAGCCGCTTATTGGCGGCCTTTAGTCCAGATGAAGAAGAGACTTTCACTACGGTTCAGCCGTTGATTGAACCATTGAGCAACCGCGAACTGGAGATTCTGCGTTATCTAGCAACAGGTCTTTCCAATCAGGCGATCGCCGACCAACTTTTCGTTAGCCTTGCCGCTGTCAAATGGCATGCTCGCAACATCTACGGTAAGCTGAACGCGAACAATCGCACTCAAGCGGTTGCAAGAGCAAGAGAACTAGGGATTTTGGCGTAGGCGTTGCCACCTTTCTCAAAATGCCCTTCCTCCAAGGACTATCCTGCCAACTATCCTTTTGGCTAGTGGCTAATTGGGACGAAAGCACGATGTTGAAATCAAATAACCAAGAATGGCGAGAGATTCATGATGATGTGCTCAGACTTATTCATGCCGCAAGTTTACAAAATCAAAGTCATCGGCCACTTGTCTTCTGACTGGGTAGACTGGTTCAACGGCACTGTTGACAGTTAAGGAGGGACGCTTGTGATTTTGAAAACAGCTCAGTTGTTCAGTCTTCTCCTCACGGCCCTGGCCGCAGGGATCGCCTTCTGCCATGCACTAGAGCTTCCCAATAAAATGGCTTTGCCCGCCTCTACTTGGCTCCAAGTGCAAAAGGTCTTGTATAACGGGTTTGGACAAATCCTTGGTCCTGTTGAATATGGTGCCTTGGTGACAACGTTGGTCGTACTCTTCTTAGTCCGCAAGCGCCGGATGGCTTTTAGGCTGACCCTGCTCGCCTCGGTCCTGATCGTTGCAGGGCTGGTTGTCTGGGCGAGCTTTGTTGGCCCAGCAAATTTCAGAGTAGACGCCGCTACATCGGTACCGCCTGACTGGATGCAGGTGCGCGATCGGTGGGAGTATGGGCACGCTACCCGCGCTGTTCTCTTCGTAGTTGGACTGGTGGCGCTGCTCCTCTCCGTGCTTTTATAATATACCAGCTAGCACAAGGCCCGGAGCGTGAGGTATTAGGCTTATGAGAGCAATAGTACGCGAGCATTTCGCAGCAGAAATCCGCAAGGCACAAACAGCTATTGAAACTGAAAATTTTGAGATGGCCTGGACAGCACTGCAAAGGGCACACATTCTAGGTCAAGCTTATCTTTGGCCTCACGTATTAGCCCATTGGGGGATGTTGAAGCTGGCATGGAGGCAGAGAGATACCAAGGAGATTGCTGGACAATTTGTGTCAACTATCTGTGCTGCCCCCCTAACCTTACTGTTCGGACGCAAGCGTTCCTTGAGAGCTGGCAGAGTTAACACCGATAGTTCACAGAGGATGCCAGTTCCAGAAGATCTACTTCAGATACTTGATCAATAAATCTGTATTAACGTTCCGGCTGATCAGGCGAGAGTAAATACACCACAGTGGTTAATGCATTTTGTATCCCAGCATGAGGCTTGGAATTTTTGTTTGTGGGCTGGGAGTGAGCTTCTCATTAAATCTCCGAAAAACTCTTTCCGATTCCAAAAGCTATCCTTCCAGCTAGCCTTTCGAACAGTGGCTAATCGCTACAAAACAGCGACATTAAAACTACAGCAGCAGTTCAATGTATTACTACCGATTGCTCTCTCGTTCAACAACACGATGGAGAATTGGTAGGCTGATTGCCTGACGCTGGCAATTCCTATGAGCAAATGCCAAAGCAATGGTTAAAGAGGGTGCTGAGAAGCATTGCACGGTAACTCTCAACTACAGGATTCAGGCAGGTCGGGTTGGTGTTCAAGCTAAGGAAGTTTGTGAACTGCATGCTGACGTTAGATAGAAGCCTGGCCCAGTTCAGGCTTGAAAGGAGATTGAGCGTATGGAATGGATAATCGGTTGGTGGCAAATTTCGATTCAACGTGTCTGGCCGACAAACGAGCAACTGACCCAAATGTACAATATGGCAGCTCCCAGTTGGCATCGTCTTATCCAATGTCTTGGTGTCAACCGTGCCTACGCTCAGTTATTCCAATCTTTGCAACAAGAGGGTGTGCTAGCTCATCTCCAGAATAACTCAACTATATGCGATTGCGGCATTGGGACAGCCGCTTTCAGTCTGGCTCTAGCCCAAACCGTACCCACCCGGTTAAATATCACTGGTGTGGATACCTCTCCAACCATGCTGCAAGTGGCCTATCAGAACTTACATCAGCTTGGGGTGAAAGCTCAAATCTGTCACGCTAATGTCAAGGACTTACCATTCAGTGACAACACTTTCGACCTGGTGATGAGCGCCCATATGCTGGACCCGCATTTCTCACAAACTGAATTCAAAACCTAATTTAGAACATGAGAGATGACGTTTTTCCTAATTGCCAAACTTTCTGATATTTTCACTCAATCAGAGAATTGATTTAGGAAAATTTTCCCTGAAAAAGCCAGAAGAATTAATTGTCAAAACTTTCAATGACAAAAAAGGCGGAATCTATTCTCAGCCCTTTGACAAATTATTCAATTCCCTTTGAACCAATAAAAGCTATCCAGAATCCGAGATAGCTTGGATACGTTGAAAGGCAATTGCTAAAATATCTTGGTAGGGACATGCACTGGCAATCGCGAGCAAAACTCTTCTAACGCTGACAGTGATTTTGGCTCCCAACTTCAAGAGAGCTAGACGAACCGTTCCGACTGTCGCTTTGGCAAGAGAAGTTCGTGCTAAACAATGTTGCCGAAAGGCTTGCATCAGGACATAAGCCATTGAAGACAACCAAAGTCGGAGTTGATTACTCTCAAATGTTTGGGTGGAAGTCCGGTCAGCAAACAAATCCAGTTGTTGCTCTTTCAGGCGATTCTCCATCTCCCCTCTGGGACAATATTTTTCTGTATAAACTTGGGATGGAGGGATCTTTGCTGCGGGTAAAGATGTGACAACATGGCGGAGTTCTAACCCTTCGCTGCCATAACAAACCTTTGTCACAACTCTTCTCGCACGGCTCCAGGACTCTTGAGTTTTGTAGCAAAGGGAGCGATACCAGGTGGCTTCTGGCACTAATTGACTAACTTCATCTGGCTTGTCATCTGGAGAAAATACTGTCTCCATTAAAGCCGTAACAGGTGCAAGCCTCTGCTCGTAATCGGCTTGAGCTTTTTGAATCACGTCATGTGCTCGTAACTTGAGTTGGCTATTAGTTGCCATGGCGAAAGCATAATCAACACCCACTTCCGCTTCACAGAATTTCATGATATCTTCCCGTGCATAGGCACTATCTCCTCGCACTAATATTTGCTTAGTGGTGCAGAAAAGTCCTAAAACCCTTATGGATAAAGGATTCTTGCTGAGAGACTGGTCTTGGCCTCCAATCGTGAATTCCTACGCAGGCAACGGGTTTCAGCCCTCTTTTTGACTGTCCTGACTGTCTCAAGTTAAAACTTGAAATAGTTTTCTGCACCACCAAGGACCTGCTCCGTTAAAAATGACTTGTCCACAGTAATAACTTGGGAAACATTTACAATAGAATCTTGGGGTAAACCAGTTTCATCCGTTGTTATCAAAATATTGCCTGGAGCATCGGCCAACCGAAGATTAGTCGTTAGTACAGCAGCAATCACGGTCCGAATTCGACTACGATTAAACTCATCGGACTGAACAATCAGAACGGGTCTACGGTATCCCGGTTCAGAAGCAACAGGTATTGGTAGGTCTGCCCACCAGATTTCACCCCTCTGCATCACCAAGTCTCATCTGACAATGTAGAGGTTTGTAACTGTACAAAGAACTGATCGAGACTGCTGTCTTCATCAGCGTATACAGCATCTAATTGCTTGGTGATTTGGTCCCGTTTATGCGCTTGCAAATATTCTTGAAGTGCTACAGCATAAAGCTCACTACGAGACAAACCTATCCGTTTGGCAAATTGTTCAGCCGCCTCAAAAAGAGGGTCAGGAATCGAGATCGCTGTTTTCATGGGTTGGTATAACTTTTGTTATACCTTCAGGTTATCGACTTTTCGTAAGCAGCGCAATCACATATCGTTAATGCAGATGGCATATCTGACCCACAACCGGTCGCACCCAGCAAATAGCGTGGGCGACGGCGACCAATCGTAGTATCTTCGCTGACGGACTTGGCACTGAAAACCGAACAGAGGTTGACTTAACCCAGAAAGCTTGGTATTATTCTAATATAATGGGGAATCCGTACTCAATTGCCCCGCCTAATAGCATCTGGGCAGAATTCATAGGTGGATGATTGTTGTCTGTTTGCTCGCCTTTCTGTGAGGGATTCAAGGCCAGCAGCGTGAAACCCAAAATGATGAAGTTGTCAATTGTCGGGTGTTCTTGGAACTCAGGTGGCAGGTAGGAAGTGCCACGGGCATTGGCATGTTCTTCACCCATTCTGCCTAGCAGCTCAAGGTGCATCCTTTCTTCATAAGTGAGAGAGCCTTCCTGCCACCGTCGAATCACATTTGCATAGTTGAACGGGATTGGTTGGAGCATTAGATCACCTGCTGGCTTTTCAGCTAGAGGAGAGCGCTGTTTACAGGACAGTCTAACAATTTCGTTTGGGGAATCAGGGTCGAATGGCACTAAGTTAAGCGGAAGTTTGTTATTGGAACCCCTCTAAATTGGTGCTTAGCTGCTTAAATCATGGCGGAGAAGCCTGAAGATTGCCTTGAGGAGCAAGCTCTTAAACCTTACCAGATAAAAGGAATCAGGTGGGTGCTGGATTGCTGGTACTCGGTATAGTCCTGGTACTTTCGGACATAGCCTGCTCCTTCTGGAAAATTCGCTGGAGGTAGAGGAGTGCGATCGTCCCAGGCACCAGATAAGCCCAGAGGGAGCCAGCTACGACACTAAAACTCAGATACCGCAGCCAATCACCAAAGTAATTAATATGGCGGGCCAAGCGCCAAATCCCATCTTTGACTAGACCCGCTCCCCATTGCTTGGCGGTGAGCTTTTGGACATCAGCGCTGGTATTTACCAAACTCCCAAAAATGTATAGCGGCAGCGCTACAGATGCCGCCGTGAATGAGAGCGGTACAGGATTGGTAAACGCCAGGTATCCCGGCAAGGCGTAAAATACCCCGACAAACAACAGAGTGAAGATAAATCCTAAAGCCCCGCCTACTGGTTCATTGAACAGATATTGCCGCCGCAGCGGAAAAAACCACTGCTCCAACAGCCACCAGAGGCAATAGCTAATGTGCAAACACAGGTATATTAGCTGTCGCCAGCCAGAGATGCTGAATCCGACAGCAAAAGCAACCAGGCACAAAATCGTCAGCACCTTGGCTGCGTTAAGCGCCGTCAGTTGGGTCATTCTTGTTGTTTCAACGTTAGCAGTATTCTGCATGACCCTATCCACTTAATAGCTTTACGTTTATTCATTGTAGGGGGGAAGGGGGAAGCATGAGGGAACCTCGAAAAATTCCAAGCTTATTGAGAACGACTACGCTATTTCAAAGCTTCCAGGCTGCTTGCATTCGCAAGAAGGCAATTACAGGATGTTTAGGCTGAATGGCACTGCATTAAGAGGAAATTAGACGGCGATTGCCACCAATGATCAGGAGTTCTGACCATCAATTCATGCTTATCTTAGTGCCATTCGAATCAGGGTCGTTAGCTAGGGAATCATTTGTGAAAGGCAGTAGAGCCGAGATGTCGAATCGGTTCCAAGATTTGGTTGAGTTGCCGCAGTTGGTCAGATGTGCCCATGCAGATCAGCAAATCTCCTGCTCTTAAGTCAATGTCGGCAGTCGGACCACCAATCAGGGTACCATCGGTGCGGCGGAGGGCAACAATCAAAGCTCCAGTTCTTTCTCGCAGTTTGAGTTCCATCAGCGTTTGCCCGACACCAGGACAAACCTCTGGGTCCAGCCGGAATTCTTCCAGGTACAGTTCTCGATTGGCCCCGGTGAGAATACCATCAACAAACTCCACTATCTGAGGTCGAATCGCAGCAGCAGCCATGCGCTTGCCGCCAGTGATATAGGGTGAGACAACCGCATCCGCCCCAGCCCGTTCCAGCTTTTGCAAGGCTTCTGCTGTACTGGCCCGAGCAATGATGCGGAGTTCGGGATTAAGCGCCTTAGCGGAAAGCACGACGTAGAGATTTTCCGCATCTTTGGGCAGCGCTGTCACTAAACAGATGGCCCGCTCAATCCCCGCCTGTTGCAGAGTTTCATCCAGCGTTGCATCCCCGAGCAACGCAGCATAACCCAGCTGCTGTGCTGCTTGGACTGATGAAAGCTCCAAGTCAACCGTGACAAAGGGGACGCCTTCAGCCTGAAAATCCAAGGCAATTTGCCGCCCAGTGCGCCCAAAGCCACAGATGATGTAGTGTTCAGACAGCGATTCCATGCAGCGCCACTGTTGCCTGAGTTGGAATAGTCAAAGTCACTCAAGCACCTTAACGCATTTCTGAAATTGGACGCATAGTCAACGAGAGTCAAGTCGCTGCTCCAACATTCGCAATTGCCAATTCATTCATAGCGCAATTGACCAATCCCGTTAACGGAATTAGCTTGGAGCCAAGAAATAGTTCTTCTTATTTATCCCCGCGCAGGGGATGGGCCTGCACCCTTTTCTTTAATTGTGAATTGCGAATTGTTCTGTCAACCCTTCATCCAACCGTTGCAGTGTAGCAATTGCCATTTTGGATCTTTGCCCAGGCTCAGCAGGTCGAGCGCTGGAACTGAGCTGAATCAGACCGCAGTCGGACTAACTATAAGAAACCGTTAAGTGATCTATAAGTAGATTGTTAGAACCAATTCCTTAAAAAGCCTTACAAAATTTAAAAAATACTGTTAGGTTAATTAACAACCTTACCCAGACGACCTGGAAGGAGTTGCCATCAGCGCACGCAACTATGTCATAAATGACCAAGGCAAGCGCGAACAACTCTGCCATTCCCCCAGAGGGAATTCCCAGAAATCCCCCAAACTAGCTCCATTGGCTATGCGGAAAAGCTCATTAGTCGCTTAGCCAATATTCGCTTTGTCTCGCTCTTAGTCTCTGGAGGTCCAGACTGGAGCAGCTTGATTGGGGTTGTTGAGCCAGCCTGTCACAGGTTGAACGTCCGGCAGTGCATCTTGAAAGCAATTCATCGGTAAATCAGGAGACTCTGACCATGACTTACAGTATTAAGTCCGCTCAAGACATTTTCCCTAGCACTCAAGTGGCTAATGCTGTTCCAGCTACCACTGACATGTTCGAGCGACTCAGCGTTGACGATCAATTGGCATTCCTCTGGTATGCCTACACCGAACTCGGTCGTTCAATCACGCCCGCAGCTCCAGGAAAAGCCAACCTACACCTGATGGAAGGTTTATTCAACCAAATTAAGCAGATGTCTCATGAAGAACAAACGCAACTCATGAGGGATCTTGCTAGCAATGCTGACACTCCCATCAGCCGTGCCTATGGATACTTCAGTGTCAATGCCAAGCTGGGTTTCTGGTGGCAGTTAGGAGAGTGGATGAAACAGGGCCTTGTCGCTCCCATCCCGACTGGCTATCAAATGTCTTCTGAGGTAGCAGCAGTGCTGGAAGCCGTCAAGAAACTCGATCCAGGTCAGCAAATCACCGTACTACGCAATACCGTAGTCAATATGGGATTTATTCTTGCTGTTGCTCCCAAGCAGGAGGCAGAAGTCATCAACTTCACATTCCCACGCACCGAGCCGGTTTCTACGACTCAGCTCACCATTGAGGGGATTACAGAGCCTACAGTACTGAGATACATTGCCGCCATGAACGCCGATGATGTTGCAGCCACTATTGCTCTATTTGCTAACAATGGTGCGTTGCAACCGCCATTCCAGAGACCGATTGTCGGTCGTGAGGCGATTGCCGCTTACCTGCGTGATGAAGGGCAGGGACTGACCATGAAGCCAAAGCAGGGCATCTCTGAGAGCATAGAAGATGGCTATACGCAGCATAAAATTACCGGTACAGTCGAAACTCCTTGGTTCGGCAATGTGGGGATGAACATTGCCTGGCGGTTCTTACTCGATCCCCAAGGCAAGATTTACTTCGTAGCGATCGACTTACTGGCATCGCCCAAAGAACTGCTCAACCTGACTCGTAGCTAGAACGCTACCAAGTTGCGGTAAGTCTGTTACAAAGCTTAATAAAGTGATTAAGAATTGAGGTAATTGTCATGGCTGACATCGTAGATACTGCTGTTAATGCGGGTTCTTTCAACACTTTGGTGACTGCTGTTAAAGCTGCTGGTTTGGTAGATACCCTCAAGGGGCCAGGACCGTTCACCGTCTTTGCACCGACGGATGATGCCTTTGCCAAGCTGCCAGAGGGCACAATAGATTCTTTGCTGCAGGATGTTCCGCAGCTGACGAAGATTCTGACCTATCATGTCGTCTCTGGCAAAGTGAAGGCATCTGATGTAGTCAAACTAAAGTCAGCAACCACATTAGAAGGTGCAACACTGAAAATTGATGCTACCAACGGCGTCAAGGTAAATGACGCTAAAGTTGTGACTCCAGATGTCGAAGCGGACAATGGTGTGATTCACGTGATTGACACAGTGCTGATTCCTTAAGTAATGGATGGGGTGGCGGTCAGAAAGAGGCAGAGGGGGGAGAGGGGAAACCCTATGGCATAGTTGGGGGCTTGAAAATGGATGTATTGTTGATTCGGGCAACACCATCTCTCAAAAAATGTTTCTTCTTCTCCCTGGATAAATCTAGGGGCTTGAAATCATATGGCAGAAGGGGATTTTCTTTTTTCCCCTCTGCCCCTCTGCTCCCCTGCCTTCTGCCTCTTTGTTCAGGAAGAGAAAATTGCTAGCAAGTTGCTGAAGACTGAGCAAGGAGGACCGGACAATTAGTGAGCGACAAGCCAAAAATTCTGGTGGTAGACGACGAAGCTCCGCTCCGTCGGATCTTGACTACTCGACTCTCAATGGTGGGTTACCAAGTGGTCACTGCGGCTGACGGTGAACAAGCCCTGGATGTTTTCTCAGCCGCCGACCCTGACTTAGTCGTCTTAGATGTGAAGCTGCCCAAGCTAGATGGATATGCCGTTTGTCAACAGCTACGCGAAACCTCCGAGGTGCCGATTATTATGCTCTCGGCCTTGAGTCATGTGGCAGAACGCATCTTGGGTCTCCAACTGGGTGCTGATGACTACATCTCCAAGCCCTGTTCTCCTAAGGAATTGGAAGCCAGAATCGAGGCGATTCTGCGGCGAGTGAACCCATCGACTGTAATGGTTTCAGGAGTGTTCTGTGGCGGTGGGTTACGGATTGATTTCAACAAGCGGCAAGTAGAGCTAAATGAACAACGCCTTCGGTTAACTGGCATGGAGTTCAATTTGCTGCAACTGTTGGTGAAGCACACTGGAGAACCACTGTCGCGGTCGGAATTGTTGCAGACTGTTTGGGGAGACAACACCTGGCCCCACACGGCTCTGCGAATTGTGGATGTTCATATCTCTCGTCTAAGAGCCAAGCTGGGAGACGACTTCAAACACCCAGAGTTCATCCACACTGACCGGGGCACAGGCTACTTCTTTCACCGCTTTGCTGCACCTGGGGTTGAACCCACACAACGAGTGGAGAAGGGGGCAATTTCTTGTCCGAGTCGGGAGGTCAACAGAGCAAGAAGTGACCAATCTGGCGCTCCAAAAATGGGGCAGCTCTCTTCCTCTCTCGCTCAATTTGTCGGCGGACAAGACTCGTTAAATGGAGAAAAAGTTCAACTCAGCTGCCTCAGTGACGGGACGGCTTAGTTGAACTTTTCCCCGATTGAGCCAAAGAAGTTGTATGGACGCAAACCTCTATGTTTGGCAGCCTTGCTGGTTTAAAACCCTCTGGCAGCGATTGGGGAGAGCGCTTGCTCAACACCGTTGCCAGCCAAACGATTCGTCGCCTGTTTACCCACAGCGAGTCAGTTGAAGTCTTTGTGCGCTGCCAGCCCTCCAGTAAACTCTTGCAGGGCAGCATCGACAGTTTCAAGATGAGCGGTCAGGGATTAGTCATTCGCCAAGACTTCCAGGTGGAAGAAATGTCGTTTGAAACAGACGCTGTAGCGATTGACTTCAGCAGTGTTTTAGCTGGCAAACTCAGCCTGAAGCAACCTACCCAAGCCGTTGCCCAAGTTATCCTCTCAGAAGCCGGGCTCAACCACGCCTTCGCGGCAGAACTGGTGAGCCAGCGCCTCCAGAACCTATCTTTGCCTGCTTTAACAGACCTATCGGACGGTAAGCCGGTTTCCTTTAACGAAATCCAGGTGGAACTGTTGCCCAACAATCAGCTGCGGCTTTTGGCTCAAGCCGACTTCAGCAACAGCGCTCCCGTGCCGATTCGCCTCATTGCCACCCTAGTCGTAGAGCGGCGGCGGCGCATTTGCTTTCAAGACCCTCAGTTTGAAACCAACTTGGTGCCGGAAGCGCAACAGGAAATCTCTCAAGCCCTGGCGGTGGCGCTGAGTCAAATTTTGGATAACATGGTCGATCTGGAGCGCTTTGATCTCGATGGGGTTTCCATGCGGATTAACCGTTTGGAAACTCAAGGGAAACAATTGATGTTCAGCGGCTACGCCCAGATCGAGCGCTTCCCCGCTAGCTCCTAATCTGAAAGTGTCAGAACTGAGCCCCTAACGCAGCGGCGTAACGCTCGTTATGTATGGAAGGAACACATCCAAAAAATGTGTTCCTTAGGAGTACTCAAATCTGGATTCTCAACAATATTGAGAATTTTCTCAATAATTTGAACGAAAGAATAGGGATTTCAGCAAAAGATATGGAGTCAAATTCTCAATAAGAAATAGTGAGTACTCAGTTCTGACACTTTCTCATGGCAAAGTGCTACAGCCTGGGGGTGGGGGTATGACTGCAGTGTATCGGCGCAAATCGGGGAGTCAATATTAAATTCGCATCTGTATTAACTCAAAAGTAGGAGCCTTAAATGAACCCATCTCATCAGGACTCATCAATCCATTTTCGCCAATGGTTAACTCGGAGTCGTCTTGTGCAGTGTCTTGAAACGGTTCAAGACTTGATTATAATTTCCTTGTGTATCGGTCTGTTCAGCGTCATGGTGCTTCAGCTCCGAGCTATGTTCTTCTCGCTGCTGCCACCCCTTGACTTCAAAGCTGTGACCTCGGATATCCTATTCCTGTTGATTTTGGTCGAGTTATTTCGGCTACTGATTATTTACTTACAGGAGCAACGAGTCTCGATTGGTGTAGCAGTGGAAGTGTCTATTGTCTCCGTGCTGCGAGAAGTGATTGTGCGGGGAGTGCTGGAAGCACATTGGAGCCAGATCTTATCCGCCTGTGCCTTCTTGCTGGTTATGGCGATACTGCTAGTAGTTCGAGTTTGGCTCCCGCCAACCTTTCAGGGCATTGACCCGGAACGGCACTTTTCTCTGAGAAATCAGGAACTTGCAACTAATGAAGCCTCTGAATCTAGAGATAATTCTCATCATCCAGACTTTCAGACAATTGCTTCTTCTAGCTTGGTCGAAGGTGATGGTCGGTTAAGACGCGAAGCTTGATGCGCTCCCTGCCCGCGCAATCTACAACACTACCCCAGAAACTTTGCGTGTATTACATGTCAAAGCTATCCGAAAAACATGAGATGATAGAAATGTCTTGTAGAGCTGTGGTCGATGGTAATTAAATTCGCTTTCACTCTGCGGTTCTAGAAGTAAGCCAACAGATACATAACATCTCCAGACTTTTAACGATGGCCAGGTAAATAGGCAAAACTATAATGATTAGTCCACACTTGCACGCCGAAAGAGAGCGCCTCCTGTCTGCAATCAAATCAATTCAAGCATCAGGTAACATAGCACCGGCAAACGTCCAGATTGTTGCTGACTTCCTGACAAAAAAAGATTTCAGGCTTGCTAATACCGACCTCCCAATGAAAGAGCAAGTGCTAGGTCAGAAAAATAGTGATAAATATCGCGACTGGGAAAGCAGAATCAAAAGGCGGAAAGCGCTTACTGAACTAGAGGAGCAACTAAGGATGCTGGACGCTCTGATAGATAGACAAGCTAAGGCTACATCAGCAGAGAGCGCAGGGGTATTGTCAACTTAGCGGTTGTGAGCAAAGCCACAAGGGATAAATCTTGTCCCCGCTCCGGTCGCTTAGGGGTTGCAGTACATGCATTGTGACGGATCAGCTTTTTCTAACCCATTTGGAAATAATACCTCTTGGCTAAAACTACACTTGGGACACTGATAGATAGCAGAACGAGTCTTCTCTGTTGGGAAATTGCAAGCAGCACAACGCAATCCCTTTTTTCTTTCAATCACTTCAAACCCAGGCCAATGACACTTCGGACAAGGGTGGTTAATTTTTTTGAGTAGGTTATAAGTGGCTTTTTCTATATTTTTCATCCGGGTAGGGTTATAGAGTGCACGCATATCTGTCTCGATGTGAATCCGCTCATCTGTGGATTTACTAAGGGCAAATTTAACTGCTTCCGTGAGCTGTTCTTCCGTCGTAATCCCTTTGAGCATCTCACTGCTGCTTTTGGGAAAAGGAGTAACCATCACGACCAGTCCATGTTCAGGAAAGCCAACTTGCTTCGCAAAAGCATATGCCTCTTGAACACTCTTCACCATCTGATAACTATAGTTAATTTCAGTCGAAAATTCTTGACCAACAATTTCGATTTCATGCACTTTATCTACTAAGACGACAATTTCTCTATTACATGCGATGAACGGCAGATCTGGGTGAGGCCCAAATGTCCCCTCACTAGCAAAGGCTAGAGTCTCACCCGTAACAGCCAGTGCTTTTTCGGCTTTAAGC
>JAABUQ010000802.1_pt1 | contig 72340 bp, 65 predicted proteins | sample 5560001 | NCBI WGS metagenome assembly JAABUQ01 (sample SAMN10711888, study PRJNA513371) | rock metagenome | isolation source: Antarctica rocks | place: Antarctica: Victoria Land, Finger Mt nord | collected 2015-12-18 | reverse complement strand
ATCTGCATGCGCCTGCTGCATCGATGTCAGTATCTTGTGTGCATTGCCAGTTAAGTCGCCTACAGTGACATTGACCTGGGCGAGCGCGACACGCAACGGTAGAATATTCATGGTTCGTCCTTCCTTTCTGCCCTTGACGAAATTTAGAGAACGCACTACCCTATCAGGCAGAGATAAAAAGAATCATACTACAGAGAGGAATAAATTTTTCATGGAAATCCGAGCCTTTTTGACCCTGGACCTCGCTTTTATTATTGTGGTCTATTTTGCTTTTCTCTTATTCATCCGTGCTCCAAGAACGGTTGTATTGCCATCGCTGCTTGGCGGCATCGTGATGGGTCTGATAAACATCGTTATTGATATTGTAGCCTATTATGCCCACACATGGCACTATACCTTGAGCGGACTGATTTTCTATGTGCCGCTTCCTTTTTACATCACAACTGTGCTGTTTTATGGAAGCATTATATATCTTCTCATCTGGCGGTTCTGGCGGGGGCGGAGTCACTGGTTCGCGCTATTGCTGCTGATCGGTGTTCCTATCTTTGGTATTCTGCGTGATAGCTACGGTGGCGCGCTTGTTCACTCTCCCTACAACGCGACATGGGAGAGTCCGTTCGCAATAGTGCTCGACATTGTGATGTGGGCGGTTATGTTTTATAGTGGATTTCTACTATTCCGAAGATTAGCACCATCTCGTGAGGAAGTCTTGGAGCAGGAAGCTGAGTTCGAGAACAGAGTACCCTCGAACCCGTAGGGAATGTCCTATGAGTTCGTTTTCCATATTAGGTGGTTGTGTCAAAAATTGACGAACAGTTCTTCCAAAGATGCGGCTGCCCTTGACAATGATCCCTTATTTTGGTGCAACTATGACTTGTGAAGACATGCGTTTGTTTGATAGACTATAGACACATGCATAAACTACCTAAGAGGAGCGAGTCCGTGGAGTACTCAAAAGACGAGCTTATTGAGAGCTTGAATAGCACAAGTGATGAGTCAATATGGAATGTGCTTGATATCAAATTGGTAGAGGCTGATAAGGACAGGGTGGTGGCGACGATGCCCATTGGTCCCCAGCATCGGCAGCAGGTGGGATACTTGCATGGCGGCGTCTCGGTCGTGCTGGCAGAGTCACTGGCCTCTCTTGGAAGTGTGCTGAACATTGATGCGGGCCGCCAAATGGCGTTCGGCTTAGAGATCAACGCAAACCATCTGCGGCCAAAGCGCGAAGGCATGTTGACGGGAGTCGCGGTGCCCATTATGCGCGGACGTACAACGCACGTATGGGATATTAGGATTACCGACGAGAACGACAAACTGATCTGTATATCGCGCTGCACTGTTGCTGTCGTAGATCGTCCCTCCGACAATGGAAACCCACTCACGAAGAATGTGCCGAGCTTCGGTTAACCAGTTTTACTATGCGCGAACGGACTGATGAAAAAGATTATCATCGGTCCTTACGTCAAATCCTTCATCACGGCCGCCAGATTTTCATAGACAAGTTCTGGCTTGAATGAGGATTTTGCTAGATCCTCACGTGAGTCTTTACCTGAGAGCACCAGTAACGTGTGTGTATGAGCCGCCAGGCCGCCTGCAATATCGGTGTCAAGGCCGTCGCCGATCATTACTGTTTCATCAGGTTGGCTGCCGAGTGTGTGCATGGCTTCCTGGAGCAAGGTTGGTTCTGGTTTGCCGACGACTTCCGGTGGCGTGCTGCTTGCAGCCTCAATTGCTCCTACCATCGCACCACAGCCAGGGATGACACCGCCTTCTATAGGAAGTAGGGGATCACGATTGATAGCGACAAAGGCGGCCCCGGCGCGTATCGCCATTACCGCATCTCTAATCTTCTTATAGTCGAAGTTGCGGTCGAGGCCAACTAGCACTGCATCTGCTGTACGAGGGGGTGAACCTGCGGACATCGGTGATGCTGGTGGAGTATCCAGGTTGAAGATATGAAGTTTGTATGCTCGTACCATCTCGATCAAAGGTTGCTCTCCGACGACATAGACCGAGCCGCCAGGAAAGCGGCGGGCGATATTTTTGATGGCTGCCTGACCCGCGCCGAGAACGTGTGAGGCGTCAGTGGTGATACCCAAACGCTCCAGTTTCGCGATCACCTGTATCTCGCTAGCAAACGAGTTGTTGGTGAGAAAGAGATATTTCTTGTGTGTATTGTCGAGCCATGAGATAAACTCTTTCGCCCCAGGTATCAGCCCTTCGCCTCGGTAGACAACGCCATCCAGATCGATCAGATAGGTAGTGTAAGGTAACATAATGCTCCGCTTTAAAACAGTAGAGAGACCTCTCGTGGGTCTCCCTGGATTTTCTTGCTCCGCGCTCGGGAGAGACCCCTCGTGGGTCTCTCTACTCTCGTAGAAGTTGTTCACGGATTGCGACGACCTCATGGCGCAAGGACGGGTTCAGGTTGACATCTCGGTCGATCTTCTCACAGGCATGAAGCACCGTGCTATGGTCACGTCCACCAAAGAGTTGACCGATTTCGAGCAGTGATGCTTGCGTCTCCTGGCGAATCAGGTACATGGCGATCTGTCGCGGCATAACGATGTGCTTATCGCGCTGCTTCCCGCACATAGCATCGAGCGAGATGTGGTAATATTCCGCTACTGCCTGGGCAATCTGACGACTTGTTAGACGCGACTCTCGGCTATCGTTGCCCAACGACGACATAGCGGCACGAGCCACGTCCATCGTGAGTTCGGCCCGATGCAGTTGTTGATAGGCCATCAGACGATTGAGACAGCCTTCGAGTTCACGGATGTTGGTTTGTACACGACCTGCAATGTAGGCGATGATATCGTCGGGAACACGGTAGCGCAGTAGGTCGGCCTTGACGCGAAGAATTGCCATGCGCGTCTCCAGGTCTGGCGGCTGAATATCGGCGATCAAGCCCCACTCGAAGCGGGAGCGTAGTCGCTCTTCCAGGCTCACGATTGCTTTGGGTGGACGGTCACTACAGATCACAATCTGCTTACTCATCTCGTGCAGACTGTTGAAGGTGTGAAAAAACTCCTCCTCTGTCGATTCTTTACCAGCAATGAACTGAATATCATCGACGAGCAGAATATCGACGGAGCGATACTTGGCGCGAAACTCTTCTGTCGTGCGATAACGGATAGCGTTGACGATCTCGTTGGTGAACTGCTCCGAGGAGACGTAAAGGACCGCCAGCCCTGTATGTACCCCCTGGTGTCCGATAGCGTGCAGCAGGTGTGTCTTGCCAAGTCCCACACCTCCATAGAGGAAAAGCGGATTGTACGACTCTCCTGGTGCCTCTGCTACAGCGAGCGAGGCCGCGTGCGCCAGGCGATTGCTACCGCCGACGATAAAGGCATCGAATGTGTAGCGCGGGTTCAAACGATTGTGCATCAGAATGTTCGCGCGCTGCTCGTTGTCCCACTCTTCCAGCGAGTCAGTTGACCCGGCGCGCATGTATTGAAGCTCCGGCTGAAGAGGTGGTGTTGCATTTGGTTTTGCATCGTAATAGGCATAGTTGCTGTTTCGATAATTTGCCGATGAAGTATTGAAGTTGAACGTTTCTCTGTCATGGTCTTGCTCAGCTTGACCATCTTCATCGTGATTTGTGATAGAGACGGTCATAATGGTTGAGGGTAGCCCTGTGACATCCATCAAGATATCTTCAATCGAGCGCCGCCAGCGTGTATTTATTACATCACGGGCCAGATCGTTAGGGACCTGCAACATGAAGTACGCCCCCGGCTCTTGTGACACATCTTCGATATCGTCGGCCACAGCATTGGGTAAGGTCGAAAGGTGGGCGTCCTGTAGCCATGCCTTCGAGGTTGCGTCAACAGGTGTTTGGTCCAACCGCTCAAGCGTAGTACGCCAGATAGTAGCAGTGTTCATCGGCATTTCTCCCGCAGCTAGTCTTAACCGAGAGCAACAGAATTCACAAGAGCAACGCACTCGATCTCGACAAGGGCCTTACGTGGCAACTCGGCAACTGCTATTGTGGATCGTGCGGGCGCAGTACCCTGAAAATAGCCTGCGTAGACGGTATTCATCGCCTGAAAGTCGCTCATGCTTGCAAGAAAGACCGTCGTCTTCACAACACTACTGAGAGAAGCTCCTGCACTACTTAATACTGCCTGGAGATTTCGTAGTACCTGGTGAGTTTGCTCCTGTACGTCTGTGCCAACGAATTCTCCACTGGTGGGATCGAGTGCGACCTGACCGGAGGTGTAAATAAAGTCTCCACAACGGATCGCTTGACTATACGGTCCGATAGCCGCTGGCGCGAGCGTTGTGTGAATAGGCGTGATAGATGCGCTTGATTTATGTTCCATACAAGTTTTTCCATATTGAAGCGAATTGAGGCAATAGCCTGATAAACGATAAAACGAGAAGAATAATTATGGCGAATAGGGCCCACGTCCCGAAGATGGAAGTTGTCCTTTCCCATCAGCATTCGAGGAATAGGTCCGTGAGTGAGACTGTGCCGTCTGTACGGATTGGGCCATCTGATTTCCGCGCATAAGCTCGCGTGCGCAGTTACGTAGCACTTGTTGCATCTCTGCCGCCGAGTTGAACCGATCTTCAGGCTCCTTCTCCAAAGAGCGAATGACGAGCTGCTCAACGATAGGTGGAATAGCCGGATTGAATTGCCGCAAGGGTGGCGGGTTGGTCGATGCATGTTGCATGGCGATGGAGACGGCGGTTGGTCCCACAAAGGGAGGACGACCAGTCAGCATTTCAAACATCACCACACCTAGTGAATAGAGATCAGACGAGGCGGTCAAGGTCTCGCCTCGCGCCTGTTCTGGAGAGAGATAGTCGGCGGTGCCCAACACGATGCCACTGTTCGTCAGGCCCGCATCCTCAGCAACGCGCACTATACCGAAGTCGGTGAGCTTCACTAGCACACCTCGGTCAATGATACCACTCGTTGTGCCACCATTTGATGCTAACATAATATTTTGTGGCTTGATGTCACGATGGATGAAACCACGAGCATGAGCGACTTGCAGCACTGAGCAAACCTGAGCGGCAATCTCTATGGCCTCACGTGCCTGTAACTGGCGACGCTGCCCAACGAGCTGCTTTAGCGTGGGGCCATGGATATACTCCATGACAAGAAAATATTGGCCTGCTTCTTCGACAAAGTCATAGATCGTGACCGCGTTAGGATGCGCAAGCGCGGCAGCAGCACGCGCCTCACGGCGAAACCGCTCTACTGCTCGTGTATCGTTCTTATCCAACGAGCGCAACACCTTGATTGCCACGATCCGCTCTACACGGTGATCCCAGGTTTTATAAACGCTCGCCATGCCACCTGTGGCGATGTGCTCACGTATCTCGTACCTGCCAGCAATGGGTTTGTCTCCGAATTGATTCAACGTTCCACCTCAACAACCTGGGCAAATGAGCCTTAAAGGACGTTTTATGTCAGACGCTAGTATATCATCAATGAGTTATGACGTCCAGAACGGGCGAGAATCTCCATCAATACCACCTGAGGTCAATTGCACCGGGTTGCCCTTCATCTTGTAAGCGCCTGTCTTCGCGTCAATGGTCAACGATGCTAACCAGATGTCGTACTCGTTATTTGTGTATGTCAGGTAGGCGATCTGTTTCCCATCAGGCGACCAGACGGGTTGACTGATAAACTGTTGTTTCACGATAAGTGATGATTGCTTATAGGGTGCCAGGGCCTGCTGCTCAACGGCAGGATCATTTGGATTCGTGGTGACATCCCCCTTGGGAAGCGCCATCGTGTACAGGCTCATCTGCCCGTTGGCTTCGCGGCGAATATATGCCAGCGAGTTGCCATCGGGTGAAAACGCTGGCTGTATATTTTGTACTGTCGTATCATTGGGAGTCAGAGTAACTGCCGGGTCAAGACCTGATCCCTCTACTCCAGGACTATACTTTCCTGGATTGTTCGCAATCGCGCTTCCATCCTCCAGGTAAATCTGAATTACCTGTTTGGTTCCCGTCTTGTCATAGGTATAATGGGTGTAGGCGACCTGGTTGGGATGCCCTGGACGATACATAGGGTCTCGGTCTCCACCATCTCCAAAGTCCGCGTAAGCAACATCCTGCTTTGCCGCCGGATTATTCAATGGAATTGAAAACACCTGTAAATCTAGCAGAGGCGCATTCTGTTTTGTCGCACTATACCAATTTTCTTTCTCTATGTCACTCAAGAAGAGTAGCTGTGAGCTATCTGCTGACCAGGCGGGCTGCCCATACCAGTAGTACGTATTTTTAATAAACGTGCCATCCTGGTAAAATTTTCCCTGGCCTGTGCGGAGTGTTCGCCAGGAACTCCCCTGAATCGGCTTGTATACGAGGTCGGAATAGTTTTTGTAGCGTACTACAGCGGCGATCCACTTGCCATCGGGAGAAACTGCTGGGTCACGAAGGTCGTAGCCCGTAGTGATCTGCTGCAAGTTGCGATTGCCATCGAGGGCGAAAAGGTTACGTCCCTGTGTAAAGTACATTGTGCCTTTGAACGCAAATGAATCCTGGTTAACGCCTATATTATGCCCTTTGGAATCTGAATGAAGCGTCTTAAAATTGCCTGTGCTATTCCCACCGCCACCACCAAAGCCAAGACATCCCTGCAAGATGAGCGATAGGAGAACAAAGAGCAATAGGTATTGGGCTATGGACCAGGGCGACCACAAGGGTACGCCCCTACTATAGTACGGCCTTGTGGTCGCCCTGGTAGCTATCCAGTTTTGGGTCAAATTTCTCTTCATATGCACTTCTTCCCCTCCTAGACCTTTATTGCCTCGGGCGACTCGAACACAACGAAGAACATCAGGTCGAGCAGTCCATGCATGCCAGAGAGATTGGCTTCACTACCTCTCAGATTCATTGTACTATCGTGCGCAACCCGACCCGCAGCCTGCCACAGTGGAGAAGCGAGAACGCTGGCTTGAGGCGATGACTGCGCCACGTGAGCAGTTTGCGTTGGCGTTCCCATACTACTTGCTTGTAGATTGCACTTTGCATTGTCGCCGAGATCAAACATTTTGGCTATAACGGGTTGAACCTGCCCACAATCCAGCATTACCACATCCTGTCCGTTCACCCGCGCCGAGGAAGAGTAAGGTGGACCTAGTGTCACGCGATTAATTCTACTTTGATCGAGCGAACGGGCAAAGTTCATTAAGCGCAGCACATCGGGGAGCTGCATATCGGTCTTCACATAACCGTTGAGATCATTTGCTAGTTCTGGCAACTTGCCAACCATATTCGGGCTATTGAGCTTTGTCTTTAATTGGGCCAGTACCTGTTGCTGACGAATTGAGCGACCAAAGTCGCCTACGAGGTCGGCATGGCGTGAACGTACATACTCTAGTACTTCAGGACCTGAGAGGTGTTGTGGGCCTGGAGCAAGAGAGAGGCGCTTCATCGCATAGATGTCGTTACCGTGATTGCCGATATCGTCCGGATAGTTATCATCAATGATCGGGTGAGTCACATCCACATCGACGCCACCAGCGGTATCAATGACTTTGATGAAGCCATCGAGTCCTACCCACGCGTAGTAGTCGATATAGATGCCCAAATCCTGGTGAATAGTATAGCGGCTGAGTGCGACGCCACCGCGTCCATATGCCTCGTCGAGCTTCATCATGCCATAGCCGGGGGCATCCAACCACGTATCACGCGGAATCGAAAGCATTCCTACGCTCTGCGTCTTGGGGTCAATGGTAACGACGATATCGGTCTGAGCGATATAAGTGCTTTTCCCGCTTGCGTCCATGAACTTAACGTCGGTATCGCTGCCCAGTAAGAGGATGTTGATGCGGTTTCCACTCAGAATATCCCCTGTATTTCCTGTTGCCCCAGATGGGGCATTATCGCCTGAAAGCCGTGTCACGGTCTGTCCAATGGTGTTTTTTAGCGTGTTATCAAAGGTGGCATAATAGTAGCCAGCTCCACTGCCAATTAAGATGAGAAACGCGATTAGCACTGCCACAATAACTCGCGCCCACTTCGGGAACCGCCTCTTTTTTCCATTGTTGTAAGGTGGCTTCTTACCAGGTGGCGGCACAAATGGTGGCATAGGCTGCATTGCAGAATGCTGGCCTGGGTATCCGGTTGGCACGCTTTGCCACGGAGGAAGCACTACTGGCTGCCCTCCTGGATACCTTACAGGTCCCGTTGGACTTATCTGGTTTGGTGGCTCTGACATCCAGGGTAAGCCGTGTCGTGGAGTCGTGGGTCCCGCGTTAGAACTGTTGTATGCAGAGAATGGTTGAGAAAAAGGCGATTGCTGTGGTGGAGCACTGTTTAGTTGCCCATAAGCATGCATAGGAGTTTGTGGCCCAGATTGGTCCCTCTGCACGTTCTTGGGCAAATGTTGAGTAGGCTCATCAATAAGCGCGTTGTCCTGAGAAGGTGTAATGTGTCTAAATTGGCGCTTCACCATCGTATCACCTGCTTCCTGGCTTTAGTTATTAGAGTTATAAGAAATTTTTTTACTTCGTCCTCTTACCCCTCTTGTCGTCCCTGCCACTTTTTATAAGGTGAAATAGCTATCACTATGCTTTTTTGATTAGTTATCAAGACAAACTATATCCAAGCAGACATTCAAAAATAGAGGGAAAAGTGCTTTGTATATACAACGAACTGGTGAGCTAAATTTCACAGGTCAGTATTTCGACGATGCTAAGTAGGACATTCGGTAAACTGATCGTATATGGGCATGGGCACCCACAGGGGGTGACTCTATTATGACATCCCATTTACATAAGATTCTTAACCGCCTTTTAGCCCAAACTTTACAGGTATCTAAATGTCCCTTAATTATCTACTAACTATAACGTGTTAACCTTCTGGCAGGACACATATTACATGGCTGATTGGGTGATTGACGGAGGTAGTCTTGGGAGGAAGGAGACCCATACGCACCAACTTTAGGCGAAACGCGGGTGCCCTCGCCTCGGCCTTTACAAGCTCTTTTCACCTTTAAGTTGGTGCATATGGGCATAATGAATTAGGGACCCTACAGGCTCGTTAAGGACGAGGGAGAGCAAGGCACTATAGTATGCGCGTAGCTATTATTACTGAAAACTTCTTGCCAAAACTCGATGGCGTAACACGCACGTTGGCAAAACTTCTGGAGCATCTACAACTGACTGGACATCCAACAATGCTGCTTGGTCCCGATAGTGGAATGGAGCAATATGCAGGAGCCGAAATTGTAGGTACGGCAGGACTTCCTTTCCCTTTCTATCCTGAGTTGAAGTTCAACTTTTTCCGTCCGCTATTCATGCGTCGCTTGGCAGAGTTTCGCCCCGATATCATTCATCTCGTCGATCCGGTAATTCTAGGGGCGACAGGATTGGCGGCGGCTCGCTTCTTCAACGTCCCACTGGTCTCCTCTTACCACACGAATCTTGCGGCGTACTGCGAGCACTTTGGATTTTCGCTGCTCACACGGCCCATGTGGTCCTATAATCGGTTCGTGCATAATCAGTGTGTGATGACCTTCTGTCCCTCGCCATCTACCGCTGCTATGCTGCGTCTTGAGGGCTTTGAGCATCTGCGTATCTGGCCTCGTGGTGTCGATACTACTCTCTTTCGACCTGAACGCAGGAGTGAAGAGCTACGAACCTCGTGGCTTCAGGGACAGGCCGAGGACAAAGTCATTCTACTCTACGTTGGGCGCGTCTCCTGGGAAAAGAATCTGCGCCTACTTGTGCAGGCGTACCGGAGAATGAATTCCCAGCAGTGTCACCTTGTGATAGTCGGTGAAGGACCAGCCTCTGTCGAGATGCAGCAGGAATTAATGGGCCTACCCGTCACCTTTACCGGCTATCTCACTGGCGAGGCACTCGCTACTGCTTACGCCTCGGCTGACGTGTTCGCCTTTCCATCGCGCACAGAAACGTTTGGTCAGGTCGTTCTTGAGGCAATGGCTTCGGGTTTACCTGTCGTAGGACTGGTCGCGGAGGGTGTGTGTGATCTGGTTGACAACGAAAAGACAGGTCTTCTTATAGATGATCGGCGATTGCAGGGTGAAGAACAGGTTGCTGAGTACCGTAAGCAACTGGAATGTCTTGTCCAGGATAGACAAAAACGCCTTGAGATGAGCAATGCAGCGCTCATGGAAGCGCAGCGGCGTTCCTGGTATGAAGCTATGGAGTGCCTTGTACGAGGCTATCAAGAGGTGATAGAGGCGACACGACCACTTGTTGCTGCATAAAATAACGAGGTAAGATAAAAAGTGGCCGATATTTCTGTAAATGTTGTTTCATCTGATTCATAACTGGGGAAGACACCTAGAAAAATTGTGCATATAGCGTATATGTTTCTAGGCTAACACGAAGAAGGATACCTATGGCAAAAGATAACTTCAAATTTCTTGAACAAACACGAAGAGTATTCCGTCCAATAGAGGACGTTCTTCAGCAAAGCGAGATACTTTCCGATACACTCTGGAAAAACGGAGAAGAAAAACTTTTAGCTGCTAGTGTTGGTCCTCAAGCATGTCTATTGTTAATTCAACGACTACAGCAGCAGGTGAAGGAAGGGAAGATAAGCTCAGGCCCTCGAGTATACATAGCCCTCCAGCAGGAGCTTACACGTCTACTTGGGAAGCCCTCAATGCTTCGTTACGCAGAGCAAGCTTCTGTGACAGTTATGGTGGTGATGGGTGATAAGGGTTCGGGGAAGACGACAACCACTGCTAAACTAGCTTACCACTTGAGCCAAGAAGGGCATAAAGTGCTTTTAAGCACATCTAATGTGTCTGGCTCAAATAGTGTTGATTCACTCAAAGTGTGGGGTGAACAGATCAATGTCCCCGTTATTGCTCAGAGCGGTAGTTCTGATCCTTCTACAGTGGCCCATGACGCTCTGCAATCAGCTCTTACAGGTGGTTATGACGTTGTGCTTATAGATACTGCTAGCCGTTTGGAGATGGAAAAACATCATATGGAAGAACTGAAAAACACCATAAATGTGGTAAGTAAAGTAATTCCTGGTGCTCCTCATGAACTCCTGATGGTCATTGACGCTGCAAATGGACAAAATGTATTGCCTCAGGTGCGTGATTTTGCACAGTATACCGGGTTGACTGGTGTTATTCTCTCAAAAGTAGATAGCACGGCAAAGGGCGGCTGTGCATTTACCATTACAGATGACCTCGGAGTACCAATCAAATTCCTTGGGACAGGTGAAAACATTGAACAGTTAGTTCCATTTGAGCCTGAGAGTTTTGTGGCAGCACTTTTTGAAAAAAGGTAAATGACTTCCCCATCACTTTAGAGGGCCATAGAAAAGAAGGATGTGACATGATGACAGGTGGCTATCCCAAACAGGTTATCGTTGATTTCTTGAGCAATCCTCAGGAGAGTGGTGTGAGAGTGGACGTGGTAACGATACACTTTATCAAAGAACGTATCATCCCTGGTCACCAACTTTATGCGATCATGTTCGAGGATGATGCAGGACAGCAGTATTATGGAAATTGCTTACTCCGTCAAGATACAGCAGGTAATTGGCGCATTGGTGGTGCGAGTTGGGGTGCAGGAATCCCGGTACGTAGTCAGCCATGGGCTAATCTGGGAGGAGGAGACGGAAGCAATTTTTATGCTGGTGGCTACGTGAGTGACAATGGCTTCAATGTCGCACGGGTACGCTTGATAGGTGACAACGGGGTTGTGCTAGAAGACACAGTGGAGAACGGACAAGTCCTGTTTCTGACGGACCAGCACGTAGAAACGCCAGTGAAGATTGAGCTGTATGATGATGCAGGTAAATCGGTCGGTAGCCACATTGCTTTGCCAGAAGCTAGTTTTTTCCGCTTTCAGAGGACAGGACGAACTGTATAAAAAACTGCTTCGAGAAAAAGAGCTAAGCATCCAGAATAAAACGTTACCAGAGACGTTCTATGATGCTTAGCTCTTTTCTGTTGCCTTTATGACAGGCTATTTCCTTGTTTCTTCCTGGCGTGCCTGGATGAACGAGAGGATGAGTGATCCAAGTAAGCTTCCGACTAGAATAATCTCCATTGTACTAAATGTTCTCTTTTTCTTTTGCATTATGTATCTCCTCGTGCTTATGAGCAACTAAAACTTTCCTCTTTATGATACCCTAACCCACAATTCCTTGCCAGAGTAGTAGTTATACATCCGGCGAAAATGTTTGGTAAGCCATGCATAAAAAATGTCAATATTCTTAATACGCAGGAGGCGGCCTGTAGAGAACAGCACTGCATGTACCTGGGATTGTGACGCCTCTGCTATCAGTTGTTGTGCTGTGAGGTAGCCTGTATCGGCACGCACTCCCGATGTGTCCACCAGTTGCGGCGGTGTACTCCGCTTGGCAAGGGCGGTAAGAAATTGTGCATCCGTAACGACGAGTTGATCAGGCCGTGTTACGCTTTGCAGGTCCCGTTCGACGTTTACATCCCACTTTACGACGGAGATATCAATGCTTTTTGCCAATTCTCCCCGGTAGTACTGCTGCGCTTTCACACCGTCTGCGACCATCACGAGCAGAATAACAAGCACTGCAACAACGGTAGTGATAGTGTAGAGACTAGGAACGAGTCTCTTGAGCGGCTGAACAGGTCCAATGCCCATCACTGCCAGGGAGATCAGAGGCGGTGTGAGGGCTACAAAATGATGATGAAAAAGTGGAACTTGCTGCCAGAGCAAGACGATGGTTGTCAGGAACCACGCGATCAGCGGAAGCACGAGCCAGTTGCGTCGCAATAGAGCTACGAGCGTTCCATAGAGCGCGGCGAGAGCGAGGAGAGTCGTTAGCTCATTCTGTATTTGAGACAAGTTATCTCTTCGTGTATTCCTGAATATTCTGCCTGCCTCAGTGTGAAAAGTAACGACCCCTTGTATCATCTGGTGAAGTGAGCCGACAAAAGGCAGGAGAATGGCAGCCGCAACGACGAGAAAGGCAAGAATGCCAACAAGTGGAGCACGAACTGCAACTAGACGTTTTTTAGTGTCTTGTTCCTGCTGAAAGATACGCCATATGTGCGCTAGCAGTAGTAAGCCAACAGGGACGAGTGCCGCAACGCCGAGCAGTTTGCAGAGGATGCTCAGCGAGAGCGTTGCACCTGAGAGGGTCGCATAACAGAGACCTGGAATACCATCAGGACGCTTCCACCAGAGATAGGCTAACCCCACCGAGAGGAACGAGAAGGCAACATATGGTGCCTCCGCTTGCAGCGTCTGTGATTGCATTAAGTAGAGCGGGTCCACGATAAGCAAGAGCAGGGCTGCCAGGGCACCGAGTCGTCCGCTTACAGCCTTACCCAGCAGAAATGCTCCCAGGAGACCAAGTAGCGAAATAAGTGCTACGCCAAGCCGAGCCGCCCAAATAGTTTGTCCAAAGAGCATGTAGGTGGGAAAGACGGAGACAAGAAAGAAGGGCGGCTGTGAATAAAATATCTGCTGGTAGAGGTGATAACCGCCACTCATGGCGCGCAGCGATTGCCAGTAGACGCCTTCATCATAACTATCACGGTCGAAAGGCAGGCCGAGGTCACGCAGACGCATCCAGAGACCGAGGCCAAAAAGGGCGAGTGCTGCTATGCCTACCAGGATGTTTTGCCATGGAAAGAGGCGTTCAGGTGTCGTTTCACCTCTTTTCGCGCTCCTGCCCCCGACCGCTATTGTACTTGTTGGCATAGGACACATCTCTCCTGGCAACAACAAACAGTAAGATCGGTAATGATAGTAATAATCGTCATCACTCTCTCTCCCGAAACAGTGTTCTCCCCAAACCATAGGGCTCCACCCACTACACCCACTACACCTACTACTCTGTCCCCTCACAAGAGGGCAATACTCCTCCTTTGTGATCTATGACGCCACTATAGCCTTGTGAATCTTTATGCTCCGTAAGGCCCGTCGCCCAGGAGGTAGGGGCTGTCGGAGTGTTCAGCCGTCGGGGGCTGCATGCTGGTTCCCTCAATGTTTAATGGTGCGGACTCGATGTATGGGGCTGGAACCGACCTGTTATCGTTGCTCTGACCATTGGTCAGAGCATAGTCGTTCTTGCCGTTGCCGTTACCGTGAGTTCCTAGAAGTGGCTCGAACTCGCTGAGGACCGTCTTCATTACGCGGCGTGCGTCGGCCTCGTCGATCAGTTGCTTGATCTCGTCAGCGACCAACTCCTCGCGCTCAATCAGGGCCTCTGCCACGGCCATAACCGCCTCGTTATGCTCCTGGAAGAGCTTTTTAACGGCCTTGAACTGTGACTGTAATAGGGCTTCAGTACGCTCCGCAATGCCAGGAACGTTGAGTGGACTTGCACCGCTCAAACCATTGGCGAAGGCAAGGTAGGAGGTAAGCGTGCCATCCATACCGTATGCACCGATATAGGCTGCGGCAAGTTGCGTCGCGCTGGCGAAGTCGGCGGTGACACCGTTCAGGTTAACGTTGAGGAAAAGTTCCTCCGCCGCACGCGAAGCTAGCGAAACTTGAATGCGCGCGAGAACGTCTTCCTTGCTCATCGTAACAATCGTCTCTTTTTGTCGCCATGCTGCGAATGCCGCCGCGCCTTCGAGGTCGCCATGCATGTGCAGGGTGACAAAGGCGGGGAAGAAGCGATCCATCAGGTAGTAACAGGCGACGGTGTGGCCTGCCTCGTGATACGCAAGGCGGCGACGCTCAATAGGCGTCAACTCGCTCAACTGACGGAGGCCATATTCATGCACGTCCTGCGCCTCGATCAGGTCCTTATAGGTGATCTCATCGCGTCCATCGAAGTGGGAGATGATGACCGCCTCGTTGATGACGTGTTTAATAGCAACAGGAGTGTAGTTGACCATACGCTGCGAGAGCGCGGCTATCGAAACATTTGGGTTAACCTTGACCTTCTTGAGGTAGTACTCGATAACTTCAGGGCGGTACTTATCGGTTGGTGCGGCGACATTGATCTTGCGGTCGAAGCGACCTGGACGCAGCAGTGCGGCATCCAGCGACTCAGGGATATTGGTTGCACCGACGGTCAAGACTGGCTCACTCTGTACGCGGCTATGATACAGGCCAACGGTACGAAGAATCTTTTTGAACCAACCCGTCTCGATGTTCGGTGGGTCCATCTCCATCAGCAGTTGGTTGAGACCGCCAGTTCCAGCACCACCAAGCAGCCCCATCATACCGCCACCCATGCCCATGCCACCTTTGCCACCGCGAGAACCGCCGATGGCGTCGATTTCGTCCAGGAAGATTACGCAGCCCCCATACTCACGTGCCAGGCGGCGGGCTTTGCTGTAGAGCCTTCGAATCATCAAAATGTCCATACCGATGAACATGGCCTTGAAGCTGGCGGCGCTGGCATAGGCGAAGGGGACACCCGCCTCGGTGCTCATACACTGCGCGAGGTAGCTCTTACCTGTTCCAGGATCACCTGAGAGCAGGAGACCACGTACTGGGGAACCGCCCATGTTCTGGAACTCTTTAATACCGCTCAGCAGGGACACGACGCGTCTTGCCGCTTCGAGTACCTCTGGATTGCCTTTGTAGTCGTCGAAGGTCACGCCCGTCTCACCGGGCATGACCCAGTACAAGCGGGGGCGTCCCAGGAACCAGAAGATGGCGACGAACTGCATAATGCCAAAGAGGATGGCAAAGATGATCTGGAAGGCGTAAAGCAGAATTGAACCGGGAGATGGCGCAGTCAACTGCGGCGCGATGAACACCGCGAAATACCAGACGATAATGCCCAGGATAACAAGCCAGATCCATCGCAGCTTGACAAAACGTCCAAACTGGTCCATGCCTAGATCAATCGACTTGTCCAGGCCATTCGCATTTTTCTTCGTGTTCTCTGCCACGGTGGTCTATCCCTTCTTAAACATATCGGGTTGGAGTTGTATTACAATACTGCCGGACGTATTTGACCGCCTACAAGCTCGGCATTGAGGAGCAAACCCCCTCCTTGTGACACCGTTACGAAGTGCCAGAGAAGTGTACCCTTGGTGCCACCACCCGGCCCATTGGTTACGACATCTACCTCTACGAAACTGTCGATTGTGGTGTCTGGCTCGACTCTAAAGCCGACGACGTTGATATCTTTCCAGATGAGGTTGTTGCTTTGGCTGTACTGTTTCACCAATTGGTTTGGATCGGGAGGCTGAGACATATCCTTTTCGTCAATTCCTAGCGCGGCTACATTGCCTTGTCGCAGGTGGTAGACCCAATTTTTTACTCTGTCGCCGCCCCCGTTGGTACCGTGAACATGGAAGTTGAACTGATCATTGCCAATGCCAAAAGGAAACTGGCCTGTGGTGAAATAATTTGTCAAGGACATGCTGATCGTCAGTAGCAAAAGAATTGCTATTGTGAGGGCGATGTGCTTTCTTATTCCCTGGAGGAGGTAGTAGAGTCCTTTTAGTATGGGACGAAAGACTGCCTTGATAAATTTTGCTGTCGGTGACTGCCCTGGCTGCTTACGAGCAGGAGTGGAGCGTATCTTTTTCTGTTCAGGTGCAATTTGCTTTGGCGGCTGCTGAGTAGGTGAAGGGCTTAGCATGAGTCTCTCATCTCAACTTTCTCAAGCATGTATGGATGTAAATTGTGTGTCGCCGTGTTGTATATCTTATTACAATATATAGCACATCTGTACAAAGATTGGGGGTATTGGTCCCTTCAGGTATGTCACATCGCTGTGGCACTGTTATTACGAGTTTACCATACACTACATTGCTTCGTTTGGCAAGAGTTATGTAGTGGGAGATACTGCTCCGTTCCTCGATTTCGCTGCTGCAATTTTTTGAGAAGAGAAGCGCACAGTAGTAGAGAAATCGAGGAACGCCTTTCTTCTGCTACCCTCTATGGCCTATATCACTGATTTGATATAATAGGGTGTATACATATAAGGATTGTCAGTATCTGCTAAAATAACAGGCTGGAAGGCAGGAGAGTCTATTTATGGATAGTAGAAAGAATACTTTGGAAGGAGCAGGGGACTATATTTGGTTACGCTACTCAACGAACCTTACTATCGCGGGACGTGACCATACGATTGAAATGGGCATTCCTATGCCTATTGGGGCAGATGAGGAGACGCGAGAACAATTGCTTCGTGAGGCGGACGCTGGTATGACTCAGCTTGCCAGCCATGTCGAGAACCGTGTGGCTCAAATGCTTCAACGTGTTCAGCCGACGCAGGGTACTATACCTGCTCCTCAGCCCACTGCGAAGCCATCCGTGACGCCTCCGCCAAGACCAATATCTAGACCTCCTACTTCTGCTCCTCAGCCCACTGCTCAACCAGTACCACAATCGAATTCGTATCGTCCAGCGTCTCAACCTGCCCCCACATCCATGCAAGAGGAACGAGAGGCGATACAGGAACAGCAACCAACACCTCAAAATAGAGAGGTGTCGGTGCCGCCGACTCGTACAACCATCGGGGCGAGTATGCCAACGACCGGCGATGTAAGCGGAAATCTGTCGATACCTCAGTTTATCCGACACGTGAAGGACCAATTTGATCTGAACCCGACTCAGGCTATGGAGATGCTTAAGCTGAAGTCTCTTAGTGGTATCAACCTTCGAGAAAAGCTGGAGCAGTTGCAGCGCCTCGTCGGACAAGAGGCTGGCAGTGCGCCAGATAAGACTGTTGCAACTGGGACGACGGACCCGAAACTGAAGGCAGTCAATTCTACAAACCTGGAGGCGAAGCCATCGAAGCCAGAGGAAAAGAAAGATGCTGTCCCTGCCAACACTGCCCCCATACCCACGGTTTCGCCGACTCCGACACCTGCGAAGCAACCAATTCCGCTGCGCCCTACTACGCCTCAGTCGAACTCTGCGGCGTCTCTTGCTCAAACTGGTAGCACAGCAACACCACAAGAGCCCCGTTCCTTTGGTGCTGTACGCGAGGAGCGTCCATCGTATGGCTTCGACGAAGAGCTTGATCTGGATGATGAATTAGAGGATATTGAAGGACTCGACGATCTCGATCTGCCACGAGAGTTGACGCCACAGGAACGGGTGCATGCGAAGAATCTAGTCAGCAAGTTCCGAGAGTCGCAGGGAGCCGCTACCGCGAATCCCGCACGTCTGAAAGTGTTGAGCAATGTGGCAGGTGGTCAGGTGAGCGATGAACAATTGCAGGAACTGACAGAAGGTATATGGGGTATCTCTTCACTTAAGAAATTGAAGGTTGACCAGGTGGAGGCATTGATCTCCTGGGCCAAAGAGGACGACTTTATAACCGACGTTGACATGGTCCTGGCACTGCTGGAGGAGGAAGCCATTGCGCGTGGTAACAGGTGAGGCCAAGGGGCGCAAGCTCAAAACGCTAAAAACAATGAGCGGAACGCGTCCGATCATGGATCGCGTCAAAACTGCCCTCTTCGACATTCTCTATGACGAGGTAAGAGGAGCACGCTTTCTGGACCTGTTCGCCGGTACGGGAGGCGTTGGTATCGAAGCACTCAGTCGCGGTGCTGCACACGCGACCTTTATAGAGATGGATTCCAAAATTCTCAAACTTGTGCGCGAGAATTTGCAGATTACGAAACTCGCAGATCGTGCCGAGACGCTTCAGGCCGATGCATTTAAGTTTCTACAAAAGAATATATCGCCAACGAACCAGAAACACGTCTATGACATCGTGTATGTGGCACCCCCACAGTATCACGAAATGGCGGATCGTGCGCTGACGTTGCTGGATAGCTCGCCACTGGTGGCCGACGATGGACTCATCATTATTCAAATTCATCCAAAAGAGCGCGCAGGTGTCGCGGCTGTTCCCTGCAAACGATTGGTGTTGACCGATGAACGACGCTACGGCAGTACGCTCCTTATGTTTTATAGAGCGACGAAAAAAGAAGAATCTACAAATAGCGACACGTAGGGGCGCGATGTATCACGCCCATGTCCCAATGGTAGGAGAATAAAGATGGTAAGCAAACCAGGAAGTGGCCGTTTCGCCTTCGTCGATGCTGGCGAGACGGCACGACGCCTAGGAATAGACAGAGTGACGCTCGATCAATGGATTAAAGAAGGACGCATCAAGACGCATAGAGGCGTTGGGCGCGACGCCTTCTTCCGCACAGCAGACGTTGAGGCTCTGTACAACGAATTGCATCCCTCGACTGAACTTGCCGAGGCTGTCGCAGCCGATGAGAGCGACAGCGCTGGCGAGAGCAAGCCTGGTCCCGTAAGAAAGCAACAGGACCCGCAGATGCGCGTGTATCTAAGACTGCAAGCGGATGCGAAATGGTACGACACCTCCGAGGATGATATTCGCATCTGGTTCCAACAACTTGCGCCCGATGGCTACGAGCGCAACAAACGTAATGCAGAGCATACAATTAAGAAGCTACAGTTTTTGATTGGATTGATAGATGAGGCGCAACAAAGAGGAAAAGGGCAGGAGCAATAGATGATGTCTCCTAAACGGTCGGCCGCGATATATCACAGCCGACCGTTTAGGAGACATCATCTATTGCTGAAATCATCGGCTTTAGTCAAGCAAACCTAATTCAGCTAACTTCTTTGCCATAGCATATGCGTCCTTCTTATCTCCTTCTTTGCGTATTCCCACCGTCACCACCAGCACTGAAATTTGATCTTCCTCTATTTTATAGATTATGCGATAGCGTTGCCCTACTGCTCGTACACTACGATAGCCTTGAAGGTCATCCTGTAGAGGCTTACCCTGCCTATCCGGTTCATATTCAAGACGTTTGAGACGAGCTCTCAGACCTTCCTGTATTCGTCTATCAGAAACCTTTTGCAATTGTTTTGTTGCAACAGGCATGATGATGACTTTCCAACGTTTCATTCCCATCCAAGCCTCTGCAACACATCATCTAGCGGCTCGCCTTTACCTTCTTCTAGCTCTTTTACTCCTTGGCGGAAAGATGCCATAAGCTCTTCATCTTTTAGAATTTCTAGCGTTTCCAGGAGCGCATCTACGGTTTCTCGAAGTTTTTTGTACGTATCAGATGGTAAGATGGTCATAACAGGTTTTCCGTATCGGGTCACGGTTACAGTTTCTAAACCTTCCTCAAATTGATCGGGCAGTCGAGTAAGTTCTTTTTGAACCTCTGAGATAGAAAGTATTTGCTCCGACATGGTAGCCTCTTTCATGATAGATAGCCTCTCTTCTATAAAATGTTATATAAAAGTATATATGGAATTTAAGTGAGTAGTCAAGTACCTGGGCGTATGATAAAATATCCTGACTCCATTTCAGTACCTGATTTTTTTATTGTACTTTTGTCTGCTCTGGTATGCACCAGAGCAAATCCTCTACCGACTTCAAAATAAGGTCTGCACCACGTTGTTTATACAGTTCGACCTCCTCGCTCTTCACTACCAACATGGCCGCTAGTATGTCTGGCTCTTGCTCGGTTTTTCCTGCTTGATAGCGTCGCACGAGATCGCAGTCATCTGCGGTATCGCCGATGTAGAGGCCACCACCTGCGCCTACAGCGTCTATTGCCATAGAGAGAGCACGTGGGTTGGGTTTGGGACAGGTATTGGCGGGGATGACGACCTGCCACCATTTTTCTCCACTGTATGCTTCCATGCGCTCCAGGGCGCTGTCTACCTCTGGTCCGACACGTCCAATAATCATGCCGAGGTTTTGTATTCCTGCTTGCCGCAACCGCGCGAAGAAGCCGGGCGAGTAGAGCATTTTTTCGCGATGCACGAAGCCCTCCGTATTGGGGAGGTAGTGCGGTTCGTGACCGAAGCGTTTGCGAATATCCGCTGCTCCCCAGTAAAATTCGTGGTAGAGGTCGCCGATGGTGTCATAGTCGAGCCGTGCGCTGGCTGGCAGTGTTGCATCGACCCACTCGCGTCCACCGTGTCCTTGCAGGTTGGCGGCTCGTGAGAGAGCAGCCCACTCCTGGCTGGTACGCTCAGCAAGAGGAGTGCTTTTCCACTCGCGGAGTCGTGCCGTGCCGAGGGCGGCGAGCAGGTAACACATATCCCAATCATTGTTGTAGCCACCAGCTTGCTTGAAGGCGTCTACGTCGGCGATGGTCAGAAGTGGTTTGCCCTCGTGTTGACCCCAGTTGAGATGATGAATTACACCAGCAACGTACTCAGCCACAGCAATGTCCGTCGCGTGAAACGACTCGATGGTGTCAATGAGAACGCCGTCCACGTCGAAGAAGATGGTGTCGAAAGGAACGGGAAATTGAAGGTCTGGTCGTTGCCAGAGTACAGGGGTGTTCATTAAACTAGCTTTACCCTCTTAACAATGTGAATTAGGAAGAAGCATCACAGAAAGACCTGCCACACGTGTAAAATTGCTGTCTGTCGTCACTAAGGGAGTCTATTGCATGCTTCTGCTTACCAGGTAGTATAACATAACAAGCAGGGGCGCGATCAATCGGGCCCCTACGCTCTACCCACCAATACGCGCAAGAATTGACGCACAATCATTACCGTGATAGCCCATAACGCTATGGCGATAAGGGTGGTTACGTCGATGCTGTAGCCGTTATAGGGAAGCGCGGGAACCAGGTTGTTGAAGGGGTAGACGATTGGCCCTGTGATGAGGAAGACCCAGTTGGCGAAAAGGCTTGTAGTTACGCCGAAAAAGTTCAGGATGAAGCGCGCGAAAAGGAGCAGCAAGAGGACCACTAAGGCGAATCCGAGCAGTTGATTGATCTTGCGGACGAGGGATGCGAAGAATCGCCCTACACCATGCCAGAAGCGCTGTGACCTGGACTCCCGTGGAAGGTAAATCGCTGGTATTGGTGCGGTAACGCTTCTAAGTTGTGGATCTGTAGTTTGATTATGAAGTGTGTCGTTATTTCCTATATTCTGCGGGCGGGACTTCATAACTCTCGACTCCCTCTCTAGCTAGTCAGAAGGCAGAACATATTCCTGTAAAAAGAACATAACTTGATAGTATTTTGGCGCTAGTTACCATCAATTTCTACAGTGAGAGGCGGCGCTTGCTCGTCTAGGATGCGTATTTGTTGCCAACCTTCGTTAGGAATAGCGAGCAATGCCTGTTGCAATAACCTCTCGTGATAGAGAATGATTTGCTCACCTACTATACGTATACGAGCACGGTCTCGTTGTATAGACGTGGCAGGAGGAGTATTAAAAACAAGCAGACAAGTATGATAATGATGTCGCTGCGCCAGTTCGAGCAGCCTATGCCGCGAATCCGCTTGTAGGGCGGTACTATCCGCAATGGTGAAGCGTGACTGAAACATGCGTTTATGAATGATGTAGTAAAATAGGTCGAAGGCGTCACGATTGACCTGTTGGTTATTATCGTCATCACAGACAAGAGAACGACACTCATCAGAAGAGACAATAGAGGTTGCTCTTAGTCCTTTTTCTTTATGCGTGTTTACAAGGTTGCGGGCGAAGGTGCTCTTGCCGGACCCTGCGATTCCACAGAGTACCATAAGTGTTCTCTTTGGCACAACGAGGCGCGAAGAAGTATACGATTGGAGTGAAGATGCACAATGTTGAGGCGACGTAAAATCTGGAAGGGAAGAGCCATCTCCGCTCTCTACACTCTGTCCTATATCGTCCATTGCGATGCTCTCTTCTGTTTGATATAATGCGCATGCATATATACCATTTGTCATATAGACATGGGGCGTATAATAGAATGCATCATTGTACCTAATATTACAACACTTTTGGGGATACTGTTAAACGTATTCCTTATCTTAATAACTTTGATTACCGTTGTGGTTTGCTTGATCGGATGAGACGCGCAATCAATTGCGCTGGACAAAGCGCGATACATCGGGCCGCTACAGGATAACGCTATAAAACAAGGTCTCACATCGAGGAGGACGCTGTGTCTGTTGATGTTACTATAACGAGCGCTGAAGTACGTGCGCGTTTTCTGGACTATTTTGCCAGCAAGGGACACCTTAAGGTGCCCAGTTCGTCGCTGGTGCCACGCAATGACCCAACTGTGTTGCTAACCACCGCGGGTATGCAGCAGATGATTCCCTATTTCCTGGGGCGTGAGACTCCTCCTGCTACACGACTTACCTCGTCACAGAAGTGCTTCCGTACCACTGATATCGACAAAGTGGGCAATGAGCGTACGCTGACTTTCTTTGAGATGCTGGGCAACTTCTCGGTGGGCGACTACTTTAAGCATGAGGCAATAGGCTTTGCCTGGGAGTTCCTCACTAAAGTTGTTGGCCTTCCTGCTGATCGCCTGCATCCGACTGTGCATCCCCAGGACGACGAGGCTCCTGTTTACTGGAGCGAGGTGGCGGGTTTTCCAGACGAGGCGATTGTTCGCTTAGAGGACAACTGGTGGGGACCACCGGGAGCCTCCGGTCCGTGTGGTCCTGACTCCGAAATTTACTATGATCGCGGTGTTGAGCATGGCTGCGGTCTGCCGGATTGTAAACCCGGCTGCGAGTGCGAGCGCTTCCTGGAGATCTGGAACCTGGTCTTTATGCAATATTACCAGGACCTCGAGGGGACACGCACTCCACTGCCGCGTAAAAATATTGATACGGGTATGGGTCTGGAACGCCTCTCGATGGTGATACAGGGTAAGGAATCGGTCTTCGATACCGACATGTTCCGTGCCATCATCGATCATTTCGCATCGCTTGCCCACACAGCGTATGGAAAGGATGTGAGGACAGATACCGCGCTGCGCGTGATCGCTGACCATTCCCGTGCGCTGGTCTTCCTGGCTGCTGATGGTGTGTTGCCTAGTAACGAGGGACGTGGCTACATCTTTCGTCGTATTCTGCGTCGTGCTGTGCGTTATGGCAAGTTATTGGGGTTAGACAAGCCGTTTCTGTCAGAGGCAGCAGACGTAGTTATTCGTCTGATGGGGGATCACTATTCCGAACTGCATACACAACGCAGTCGTATTGTTGAAGTGCTGAGCCTCGAAGAAAAGAAGTTCGGACAGACGCTCAACACGGGCCTTCTGCTGCTGACTGATCTACTAGACGAGACAAGGCAGAAGGGGCAGACCGTCCTTCCTGGCGAAGAGGTGTTCAAGCTCTATGATACTCATGGCTTCCCTGTGGAATTGACACAAGAGATAGCTTCTGAACAAGGGCTTACCGTTGATATCTCTGGCTTTGAGCAGGCGATGCAGCGCCAGCAGGAGCGTAGTCGGTCCGCGAGTGTTTTTGTGCAGGCGCGCGACGATGACGCACTCGCGGAACTGCTTAAGCGCGTCGGTCCTACAAAATTCACTGGTTATGAAGGCATTGCCGATAGCGGCAAGGTGGTCGGCCTTGTCGTGAATGGCGAACTGGTCGAAAGTATCAGTGCACCACAGCAGGCTCTTGTGATCCTCAATGAGACTCCATTTTATGCCGAGAGTGGCGGTCAGATAGGCGATAGGGGTGACATTATTGGGTCAGCAGGTGTATTCCATGTGCAGGATACGCGCCGTCCCTTGAAGGGGCTGATTGTCCATTATGGGCTGCTGGACGAGGGTCATCTGAGTGTCGGTGATAGTGTGCAGGCAGACGTGATCGAGCAGCGACGCGAAGACACAATGCGCAACCACAGCGCGACACATTTACTCCATAAAGCGTTACGCAATTTAATTGGCTCACAGGTTGAGCAGCGTGGATCGCTAGTTGAGCCGGAGCGTTTGCGCTTCGACTTCACCTGTCCACATCCACTCAGCGCTTCGGAACTCGCACAGATAGACGAGCAGATCAATCGCTGGATTCGGGCTGATCTCCCTGTTCACACTACGATCATGCCTTTGCAAGAGGCGATGGAGACGGGGGCGATGGCTCTCTTCGGTGAGAAGTATGAGGACCTCGTACGCGTAGTATCTATGGGAAGCAGTATCGAACTGTGTGGTGGGACACACTGCGTCTCAACGGGTCAGATCGGCATCTATATCACTGTGCAGGAGTCGAGCATCGCCGCTGGCATTCGTCGTATCGAGGCTTTGACAGGCCGCGCTGCCGAGGCGTATCTACGCCGTCGGTCAGCGACTGTTGATACACTGGCCGCGAAGCTTCAGACACCAGCCGATGCATTGGAGTCACGCGTAGAACAAATCACGCAGGAGCTTGCCTCTGCTCGTCGCCAAATCGCGCAGTTTCAGCGCGATATGGCACTGCATCAGGCTGAGGCTATTGTGGGACGCGCCCAGGATGTCGCGGGCGTGCTCGTCGTCGCGACAACGGTAAATGCTCCTGATGACAAGGTGTTGCGTGAAATGGGCGACATGGTACGAAGCAAGCTAAATCGCCCTGGTGTGGTCGTGCTGGCAAGCAATACAGGTGGGCGCGTTGGTATTCAGGTAAACGTCGATGCGGCGCTGACGAAGCGTGGGTTACATGCTGGTAAGCTCGCTGGCGCAGTAGGCGAACTCCTGGGTGGCAAGGGGGGTGGACGCCCTGAGTCAGCGCAGGGCGGCGGTAAAAACAAAGCCGCGCTGGGCGCTGCACTTGACCTCGTGGCGAGGTTTGTCAAAGACAACATCAAGTAGCGTTGCTACCAGAGCAATCTATGTGCTATAAAGTACTTGACATGCACGAAATGTAGGGGCACTGTATATAGCGCCCTCCATACAAGGGATTGAGCAGATGGTTGTGGATCAACAAGGTTTGGAAAATTAGATGAAGAATCTCTTTCAAAGTCTGCGTGACCTCTTATCGAGAAGACAAGAAGAGAATGGATATTATGATGGTCAGTACGGTGAGTACGAGGACGACGTGCAATTTCCTGTGGACGGAAATGGTAATGGTCAACGTCAACTCTTCACCGCGCTTGACATCGGTACTGCCTATGCGAAGGCCATGATCGTCGAAGTGCATGGAGAACACGCTCAGGTGTTGGGTGTGGGGCGTCATCCGCAGAGCTACACCCACATGTCTGATGGCATCGTCACCGATATCCCAGGGGTCATCTCAAACTGTAACGAGGCTCTTATCAAGGCCGAACACGCCGCAGGGGGCACGATTGCTCCGCAGGCTGTCATTGGTATCGCGGGAGAACTGGTCAAGGGTAGTTCTACAACGGTGAGTAGGCAGAGGCAACAGCCGACGAAGCCGATCACCGCTGAAGAACTAGAGGCGCTCATCACGAACGCTCAGCAGAAGCTCTTGAAGAACGCAAAAGAGCGCATTGCCGCCGAGACGGGCTATCAAAATATCGAGGTTCGCCTAACGAATGCTGCTGTTATTACGGTGCGTATTGACGGGCAACTTGTCGCTAACCCCATAGGCTTTCGCGGTCGTCACTTTACCCTAACACTCTTCAGTGCCTTCGCACCTCTGATGCAATTGGGGGCATTGGAGACCGTGGCACAAGGGTTGGACCTGACTCTGGTTACGATTGTCGCTGAGCCATATGCTCTGGCTCGCTGCCTGAGCATGAATGCAAGCGCAGATAGTGGTGCCATTTTTATTGATATTGGCGGTGGCACGACCGACATCGCGCTGGTGCGGCAGGGAGGCATTGAGGAGACACGTATGTTTGCCCTCGGTGGGCGCACCTTCACAAGGCGTATAGCCACAAGTAAGGGTGTCTCGATAAAAGATGCTGAACGGCTCAAAGTAAGCTATAGTAACGGAGAAATAAAGGGGAGTAGCCACGACGAGATACAGGCCATTCTCGCGCCTGAATGTCAGACATGGATGGATAGCGTTGAGTTGCTGATTGAGGAATTGGCAAAGGGTGAGTTATTGCCCCCTGCCATCTACATGGTTGGTGGAGGCTCAGCCCTCCCTGATCTGCTTGAGCGTATGGAAAGTTTTCCCTGGACGGAGCGGCTTCCATTCTCGCGCCCACCCATTATTCGTGTCGTGCAGCCGGAAATGGTGGCAAGCATCTCGGACCAGGAAGGCTTTCTTGTCAACGCGCAAGACATTACACCAATGGCTCTTGCATATCAGGCTATCGAACTAGAAAACGAGAACAACGTGCTGGAAAGAGCGCTCAATCGCGTGATCGACACGATGCATATCTAGCCGTGTGACCCGTTCGTCCAGCTAGAACACAAAAAATATTGTGAGACGTACATGTGCCTTAGGGGGTGAAAGGGCTTCTCATGACTGATGAAAAAACAATATATGTTAGCCCAGAAGACGATGTAACGACTGTACGTGAGCGTCTGGAGAAGACCTCAAATCGACAAGTCACCCTGATTATTCCTGCTCAGACACAGTTGCGTAGCCTCGTCGCTTGGCGGGTTTTGCATGCGGATGCGCGCAAAATGGGCAAGGATGTCTTAATTATCAGCACCGACCCACAAATTCGCTCATTGGCTCAGGCCGGAAAATTTCGTGTTGCACATTCTCAGGCCGCGTCGATAACCAGTAAATCTCGTCCCCCAAGTCGCCCTGGTCGCACAGGAAATACAGGAAAGGGAAGAGTTGCGCCATCTTCACAAGCGCGTACACCTTCCACAAGAAAGATTGCCGATCAGCGTGGAGCAAGTGCCAATGGTGGTACAAGTGGTGCACGTTCTAGCGGTGCGCTTCCACACCGCTCCGATGAGTTCGATTCGTGGTATGAGCCAGTTCCTCAGCCGTCAACCACACAACAGGCTACGGAAGATTCCTTCGATGATATCACTACCACAGGCGACTTGAGTGAAAACTATTCGTCTCAACTCGACCCTTCCGAGCAGAGGTATGGTCAAATACTTGACCTGCACTCTGATACAGCGCCGTCCATCCGTAACCTACCTCCTCAGATAGATGAAGACCCTACGTACCTGGCAGAGGATTATAAGCAGGCGCAAGACATTCGGCAATCAGCTCAACGTAGTGATACTGCCACATCGCTTCCAAGCGCTTCCTCTGCATCTCCTCAGACACCAAGAGAGACGACTTTGTCTGAAGATCAGCGTCAAGCGTACAGTCAGGAATACGGTGACGAGTATGCTCCGGTGTACAGAACTACACCTCTACCCACAGAACCTGATGATGTCTATCAGGCGATGGAAGAAAATATACCTCCGTCTCCCCTCGCGGAGCAACATGGCTCTGCGACGGTAGGTGGCCTCGACACGAGCGAGCACCCCATTCATGATGTTTTTGAAGAGCCAACAGAGACAATGAATGGTGACATAGAAGACCTCGGCGATTTCGACGATAGTGCAAAACCATTCGGCGGATCTACGGCTACCTCGCCTACACACTCATGGAGCGAACCAACGCCAGACGAGGAACAGCCGGATAATGCGGGTCCGCCTCGGCTCTATAAATCTACCAGTCAGCGCAGTAATCGTAGAGATAATAGGGAGAATGTGCCCCCATTTGCAACACGACAGGACGTAGAGGACCCAGATTATCTCCCTCCCCCTCCTATCGAGGACCGTCCCACGGTGGTGATTCCACCAGAGGACTTTACACACGTTCAAACGCCACAAGAAGCTTCTGCTGTACCCCCACGAGGAGGAACGCGAGCGAACACTAACGATCCCGCCTCTATAGAACCCGTGCCTACAGGTACAAGGCCAACAAGTAGGCGAGCCTCACAGCAAACGCTGGCTGGAACACGCAATCCAGCGGCTGCGCGACAAAGAACACAGACACCACGTACAACCACTAACGCAGGTACGCGTCGTACAAATGCGGGGGCATCAGCAGGACGGGCTACGGTTGCGAGGAAGATGCAGATGCCATTCAAGAGGTCTAGTGGACTGTTCATTCCAATAGCCGCCCTGCTCCTCTTCTTACTGCTCGCTCTAGTAGCATTTATCGTGCCAGCGGCAGATGTTACGCTTGCATTGCCTTCCAAGGACTACGCGCATGCAATGACTCTGAAAGCGGTTGTGCCTGGACAACAGACCAACGGAGTAGATGTAGTGCCAGGAGATAAGCTCTCCAATGATTTCATCGCTACTGGAACCGGTAAGGCGACCAGCAGCAGCCGAGTCGGAACAGCACCTGCGACAGGCAACGTTACGTTTACTAACAGCGGTAATGCTCTGGTTACTCTTCCAACCGGTACTATTGTTGCAGCGAGTAACGGAACTATATTCACAACGCAGGCTGAGGCGGTCGTTGATGTTAACGGGAGCAATGTAGGTAACACGGTTCAAGTGCCTGTTCAAGCGCAAAAATCAGGTGATAGTGGAAACGTTGGGGCTGGCGCTATTAGTAACATTCCCCTTGATAGCAAGAATACGATTGCTCAATACAACAAGGTGAGTGCTACTGACCTGAAATTGACTGTAGTCAACGAGGCGGCAACTATGGGTGGTGGAGTTGGCACAACTCCCGCCGTATCACAGCAGGATATTGACGCGTTGAAGGCGTCGATGCGTCCGACGTTGAATAGTCAGTATAATGCATGGTTAGGGAAAAATGTTGCCTCTGGCGATCAGTCAGGGTCATTGACGACGGCAGAGACGCTGGTCAATGCACCAAGTGCAGGGCAAACGGTTGGTGGTGATGGAACATTCACTGAAAAGCTTAAGCTCAGCGTAACGGTGCTCGTGATACGCGCAGCTACACTACAGCGTGCATCTACTGCCCAACTGAATGAGTTCTTGAAGAAGGATAAGGCAAATGCGAGTTATACAGTTGTTTCGGACTCGAAACACCTCATCAGAGTGGAACAACCAAAGACCACCAGTGATGGAAAAACCGTAAGCCTCGCCTTTAATGCAGTGGGTAGGATTCTTCCAAACATTTCTGTGCAGAAAGTGCAGGGCATGATAGATGGCAAGAGTGTGAGGGATGCTCATACTATCCTGATGGGTATCAGTGGTGTGCAGAGGGCCGATATTAGCACATCCCCAACTATCGGAAGCTGGTCGCCGAGTTGGATTCCATTTTGGACTGGACACATCAATGTCCACCTTGTGCCACAAGATGATACAACGCCATCCAAAAAGTAGTAATGCGCCTCGAACCTGTAAGGGAATGCCCCTAAAGATGAACACAAGCACTTTACGCGTGGAACTGATACGTCGAGATGCAACCAAATATGCCATGCTTCGTTAGAAAGAAGTAGTGTTATACGTTATACGTATATAGCATCTATGGCTCAACATGGGGGATAGTAGAAAACGGCATGGCACGATTGATGGCATTGGATGTTGGAGAAGCTAGAATAGGTGTAGCGATCTGCGACGCGACAGGATTTCTTGCTTCCCCTTATACTACGTTGCATGTTACTCGTGATGAAGAGCAAACGTGGCTAGCTATTCGGCGGCTCATCGACGAGACAGAGGCGCAGGGCCTCATAGTGGGTCTCCCGATTAGTATGGATGGACGGGTTCACGGGCAAGGGGAATCGGTGCAGGCGTTTGTAGAGCGATTGAAACCGCATGTAAGCATCCCGATTACTTTCTGGGATGAGCGTCTTTCGACGGTTGAGGCGCGGCGTTTCCTTGCACAACGAGATCAGGATTTGATGGGCAACGAAGGCTACGAACACCAGAGACGCACAGTGCGACGGCGTACTCAGACGAAGAGACGACAGCGAGGGCAGGCGATTGATGCCTACGCAGCCGCTGTCATCCTCCAGGACTATCTGGACTCGCTGGGTAGGAAGACAGAGGAAGAATCATGAAGAAATCAGGACCTCGTATTGCCATCATATCAGTATTGTTGGTGGGCATGTTCATATTCGGTGGGGTCTACTATGTCTGGAATACCTCTACAGATATTTTTAAACCGGCAACCTCCTCCGGTACAGGAAAAATAATTCCTCTTGAAATTTCACCTGGTGAGACTACTGCTCAGATTGCTGACGATTTGCAAGAGAAGGGGCTTATTCGTAACGCCGTTGCTTTTCGCATTTGGGCGCGTGTGAAGGGCCTGGATACTCACTTAGAGGCTGGTATTTATAATAAGCTTAATTCGGGCATGACCATCAGTGATATCATCGACCAACTTCTCAATGCACAACCCGATGCAATACGCGTTACCATATTGGAAGGATGGCGGCTTGAACAGATTGCGAAACAGTTCAGTTCTGCTGGCATCGCCAAGTTTAGCGCGAAAGACTTTCTTAACTATACAAAGCATATCGATAGATTTCCCGATGCTGGCAAGTATCCATTGTTGCGATCCGTACCGCAGGGGAACAGTATGGAGGGGTTGCTTTTCCCCGATAGTTACCAAGTCCCTGTACGATCTACAACCACTGATGTCGTAGATTTGATGCTGACGACGATGAGTCAAAGGATCAATCAGTATCATCTTGATGTGGAGGCACAGCAGCATAAACTCAACATTTATCAGATGTTCATTCTAGCTTCGATAGTTGAACGTGAAGCGGGGAACCGCAACAATACGGCTGATCGTGCAGGGATTTCAAGTGTCTATTGGAACCGCATCTACAAGCAGAACGACGAAACTGTTGGCTTCTTACAGGCCGACCCGACGGTGCAGTATGCGCGGGACTCACAAAATCCGCCAAGCAAATACTGGCTTCCTCTGAACGATTCGGGCGGAAACATCGCAAAAGATAGCCAGTGGAATACTTATGTCCGCCAGGGTTTTCCGCCCTCGCCTATCTGTAGTCCAGGACTTGCCAGTTTGCAGTCCGCGGCTGCACCGGCGAATAGTGATTATTACTACTTCCTTTCCGCGAAGGATGGACATGTTGTCTTTGCTAAGACGAACGCTGAGTTCGAGCAAGACAAGCAAAAATACCTAAGTTAAGAGAGTAACGCACCAATGAGTCCAAATATAATACAAATTTTCATTTTGGCTTTACTTCAGGGGGTGACAGAGCTGTTTCCTATCAGCAGCCTTGGTCATACCGTCATTCTTCCTGGTCTATTCGGATGGGGTAATATCGAGGTGGGTACCGCGTGCGGAGGAAAGAGCTGCTTTCTTCCACTTATTACAGCCCTGCACCTTGGCACAAGCATTGCGCTGTTGATTTACTTCTGGCGTGACTGGCTTCAGGTTGGTCAGACGGTTGTCAAGAGCGTTAAAGACGGCGAAGTAAAGCGGGGGACCGAAGAGTGGGTAAGCTGGCTCATTATTATTGGTTGTGTTCCAGCCGGAATATTGGGTGTGTTTTTGAAAGACGCGTTAGAGCAACTCTTTTCCTCTCCTCTGGTGGCGTCCACCTTTCTGATCGTCAATGGCTCAGTCCTCTATGCGGGCGAACTGTTGCGGCGTCGCAGTGAGGCACAATTCGCGGTGATGAACGCGAAAGAGCGCGAGGCACGCTTTAGACCACTACCCTCACTTTCATGGAAGGAGGCTCTGATTGTCGGTTCCGCGCAGGCGTTTGCTTTAATTCCTGGCTTCTCGCGGTCGGGTATGACCATTGTAGCTGGCTTAGGAGTGCGTCTCACTCATGAGGATGCGGCGCGTTACTCGTTCCTGCTCGGTACACCAATCATCTTTGCAGCCGCCCTTATTGAGGTACCGTTGCTCATCCATCAGCCAGCCTCACAACTACTACTCATTCTCGGTGGCATGATTCTGTCCGGTGTTGCAGCTTATCTGAGCACAAAGTTTTTGATGAAGTATTTCGAGACGGGACGGCTCGACCCCTTCGCTTACTATTGCTGGGGTGCTGGATTGCTCTCGCTGCTCCTATTCTTCACTGTGCTTCACAGTAGGGTTTGATTAGACATACTACGTGCTAAAATACCCAAAAGTGCTATTCTGTTCCTTGGTGCTGTGCTTGAAACCCTTCACACGTTTGATATGATAGTGGTGCTTTGGAAGGGCCGAAGCAAACATATTTTCTGATAAAAGAAGAGGTAGTCATCGTGAAAAACCCAGCAGTTTTCTATGCCGTTATTGCTCTTGGTGTTATCGCTCTCGTAGCTGGTATCTTTATGTATGCCGGAATGCATTATCATGGCAAAGCCTATGCAATTATCGCTCTCGGCGTTGTTTGTCTTATCGCTGGCGTCGCTGGTATGTTTGTTACCAGGCCCAAGACACTTGCTCGATAGTTTTGTTTGAACCTGATTTGTAGGGTCTCATTCATTACACCCTTGTTTCACCCATAATCAGCGACGAGCGTGTAATGAATGAGACCCCTACGCAGGCGATGTCCCCATCTTATGGTATGTTACGTCTCTAGCAAGTATATCGTTCTTAACTCTAAGAATTGTGTTGTCTCTAGATATACTTAGTAAGTGCTGTATTGGTTTTAATCAATGCAAAGAAAGAAGGTTCATGTACAAATGAGCAAAACCACCATTTTCTACAGTGCGATTATCGTCGCAGTCGTTGCCATTGCTATTAGCGTATATTATATTATGCCAGGTTACAATCATCTCTTGGTAACACATGACGCGGCCGCAGCGCATCCCACGCATGCTTTGCTTTTTGGTGTGATTGCTGTTATTGGCATTGTTGGTGCACTCATCTATCGCCCTAGAGCGACTGCGCGCTAAAGCGTTATCGTAACATGATAAGGCACTGGTGTCAGAGCATTTCCTCGACGCCAGTGCCTTATCATGTTACGATAAGATCTCGCCAGCGATATGCCCGTAGCCGCGCAAAAACTCCTCTGCGCCCATTGCCTTTTTCCCCTCTAGTTGTAGCTGTCTTACAATCAGTAGACCCGCTCCTGTGACGATGGCGAGTACCTGATGATCTACCTCCTCGCGTGTGCTCACCAGCCCTGCTTGAGGTGTTGGTGCCTCTGTACCCGCGTCAGGTTTCACCGCAAGCGCATGAGCCGAGAGTATTTTGAGCAGTTTGCCTCGCCAGTGAGTGTAGCTACCAGGCCATGGTGTATAGGCGCGAACCTGGCGTGCTATGACGGCGGCTGGCCTATCCCAATTAATGTGTCCATCTTCCTTGCGTAGCATATGTGTGTGGGTGGCAAGTTGCTCGTCCTGTGGCTGCGGTGGAATCTTGCCTGCAATCCATAGTGGTAATGCTTCGAGCAATGCCTGTGCGCCGAGGTCAGCGAGTTTGAGAGTAAGGCTGCCCGTTGTCTCATCTTCCGCGACTGGCAGTGTGCGCTTCAGGAGCATAGGGCCGGTGTCAATTCCCGCTTCGAGCAGCATGATGGTGACGCCAGTTTCGCTATCGCCCTGTAGAATAGCCTCGGCGATAGGATCGGGCCCCCGGTACCTGGGAAGTAGTGAGGCATGAATGTTGAGTGTGCCATAGCGTGGCTGGTCGAGAACCGCCTGGGGTAGAATCTGCCCAAACGCGGCGACGATGTACAGATCGGCGTGATAGGCTGCGAGCGCTTCGCTATTTTCAGCCTTCTTGAACGATCCCGGTTGCCAGACCGGAATGCCGTGTGCAAGGGCGGCCTGTTTTACAGGTGAGTAGGCGATCTCGCGTCCACGTCCTGCAGGCTTATCAGGGCGCGTGACAACTGTCACAAGCTCATAGCCCTCTGGCAACACCTTTCCTGGTGCTGCTCCTTGAATAAGAGCTTCCAGCGCAGGAACCGCGAAATGTGGTGTTCCCATATAGATGATGCGTAACATAGGAGCAAATACCTCTTTATATTGATAGGGGATTCTGAAACACGTTATGAGTCCCCTGACAACATACTATACTAGCACATTATGGCTACCCCATAATCCTGTCTTTCTATGGAAGATGCTATACTTTCATCTACAAACGAGATGGAGGGAGAGAGTTCATGCAATCACTCACCTTTGGGGTCAACGTAACGCCGCCGATGACGGACCCAAATGTGATTATGCAGCGTGCCGATGAAGTAAAAACGATACAAGGCATGTTGGCCGATGCACAAGTCAGTGCGGTTATGCTAATAGGGAACCCCGGCGTCGGTAAATCAACAGTAGCTGCACTGTTGTATCATCGTTTACTTTTAGCGAAGCAAGCTGGTATGCCTGCACCTCGTCATCTCGTATGGTTAAGCTTGAACAGTTATACAACTCTACCCGATATGATCGCAGCCATGTTGAGCAGCATCAATACCAATGAAGCAGACCTCTTTCTGCTCAAGCCGGAACAACAAATGTCCTTATTGTTACAGGCATTGCGGCGTCCCCAGGAGAATGCCCTGATCGTGCTGGACCAGTTTGAGTCGCTGCTACATCCAGAGACCAGTCAGGGCGTCGCGGGTCGTGGCGGCCTTCATCTCTTCCTGGAACTCTTACAAACAGACCTTGGTGCCAGTCGTATCCTGCTCACAAGCTATCATGCGCCTTTCGATCAGCAGACAATGGAGCAGTCTCGCATACGCTCATATCTTATCTCACGAATCAGTATTCCTGAAGGAGTGACGCTACTGCAACAACGTGGGGTCAAAGGCACACCTGAAGAGTTATCGATGGTCTGGCAGCGTTGTGGAGGCCATGTCTTTGCGTTGGTCCTTTTCAGTGCTCTGGTTCATATGAGCGGCATCGCACCCGGCTATCTCCTTCTCTCCCCCGAATATCAATCGTTATGGAGAAGTGAGGTCACGATCAACCTGGTCTCCCTGCTTTATCAACATCTCAATCCCATACAGAACCTGCTTCTTCGCGCATTGAGCCTCTTTAGTGAGCCTGTGCCGTTGCGGGCAATCACTACGACAATCACTGAGGGCAATTCTGTAGACTCTTCCAACCAGGATTCATTGCACGAGAAGTTTGAACTAGAATTGCAACTCTTGACGCGCCTTGCGCTGGTACAAGCATCGTCAGACAGCGTTCAAGAAGGTCGTTATGCCATACATCCTCTACTGCGCCAATTTGTGCTGGAACATTATCTTGATGGCGCAGATCGAAACTCATTGGGGGGAGGACTGAGCGCCTCACTAGGCGTGAACGAGTCTCTCAATCCTTTGCATAAAAACGTGGATGCGCGGCAGGTTGCACTCGCTGTAGGTCACATGCAAGTAGCCAACTACTACCAGGCAGTTGCTCAGGAGCAATGTCCGCCGCGAGAGCAGCGTACAAACGTGCAGGAGGTAGAACTGCTTATTGCTACAATACGTCATCTATGCCTCGGCTGGCATTGGCAGCAGGCGTGTGATCTGCTTTTCAAAGAGGGACTTCATGAAAGCCTCGTGCGCCTGGGTGCCTGGAATACACTTGTGGGGCTCTACACAGCATTGTTGCCGCCTTTTGGTACACTAACGCGGCGTGATGAGGGACTGGTATCGAGTCACCTGGGCATGCTTTATGGTCGCATCGGCGAATATCAGCAGAGCCAGGCATACTTTGAACAAGCCCTTAGTATTCAACGTGGCCTGGAAGATACGTATGGGCAGACGGTTACACTGGCGAATTATGGTGAGTTGTGTCGTATACGCGGAGAGTGGGAGCAGGCACGTGTCAATTTTGAGCAGGCGGTTCTGCTCAACAAGCAGCGGCAGGACCACCACGAGCAGCGAGATGTACATTTACTGTGTATTGTACTCCACAATATGGGGCTACTCTATCAAAGCAAGAAGAACTATCAAACAGCATTAAGCTGTTATATTTATGCTCTACAGTTGATAGATGAACTGCAAGATTCGTATGATAAGGGGACCATCTTAACAAACCTTGGCATGTTACTATACGAGCAAGGACGCCAACAAGAGGGCATCGCCATTCTTCTGGCCGCGCTGCAACTGCGCCAGACTCTACAGGACCCTGGCGTAATACTCCTCGAACGCTTCCTCATCGCTCTTGAGCAACGTATAGGTTCAGATACCTATACTCGATTATGTGAGGCTGCGCTGGATATACAAGAGCAAGTGTTTACGCTTTTGATGGAGTCAGAAAACGCCCCTACGTCCGACTCCGGCGAACATACTCCATCACAGCTCTAACCACGATATATATACCTATGAGCAAAAGAGGCGTGACCACAATAAAACGGAATGGCTCATTTCCACGAAGCTGTTTGCGAGACAAAGCCCTTCTCGGAGGAGGAACCAGGTATGTTCTTCTTGGCGGTATTCTGTGTGTTGCAAAGCTATGGGAAACCTCGTTGTCGTCAGTCCCATGTGGTCGTCGAGGTGGGATGCGTACATGAGTGCTACTCGGCATATCCAGTGGTTTCGGTGGTTTTAGCAGTCTCTCTGGCATCGCACGCTCTTTTGGCTCCGGTAGATGTATGATGGTAGGTTGCTCGTCTTCTTCTGATAGAGCATCGTCGATTATATAATCAAGTGAGTCAGCATTCACTGAATGTGCAGGCTGAGGAGGGAACGTATTACTATAGAAGGTAAGGTCATCATCTGACGTGGGTGGCTGTGCCGAAGGTTGCTCTCCTGTTTCAGGAAGATAAGAACGACGGAGCGTAGGACGACCTGGAGAACGTGGAGGCTTGTTCGCTGGAGCGATATTTAAAGAGCGGGACACCTGAAATTTTGCTCCTCGCGCCGCCGAGCGGATTTGTGTATCGGTGCTAACAACCAGTACGTCCTTGCCAAGTCTTCGTGCGTGGGCATAGAGTGCTCGCCAGATAATATAGGTACGCAGTTGAGTTTGTACCGGCACAACGAGAATAACGCGGCGAGCTGCGATTTGTCCTAATCGTTCACGTGTAGTTGAAAGCTCATCTTCCGGTCTGAGATAGATAGTCTCGCTACCATTAGCTTGTCTCATACTTGCATCTTTCTTTTTCCCTAGAAAACAGCTTTGTTATTCATACTACCAAGGCTGCTATCGGTCTCCGTGTTCCGACCGACAACGCCGCTATTGCGTCTCATCTTAGCCATCTCTGCAAAGAACTAACGTTCTAGTTTCGCTCAGCAGAGATGTAAGGAGTGGAAAGAGCAGGCTTTGCTCAGTTGGTCGGAACGGAAGCATCTCCCTTCGTTCAGGCAGTTTGCAAGGAATAGCTTTTTCTTTGACGCCACATCAATTATATATTGTCTCGCATTGAGATGCTAGATATGCGACAATGAAAGAGGAAACTGGTTCAAAGTAATTGGAATTTGAAAGCGAGCTTTTACTATGTCCACTACTACCCCTAGCCCCCGCAATGCCCCTGCGGAAGAAAAGGCTGTGGTTGAGACCTCTAACCGCACCTTTCAGGGCTGGCTTCTCATCCTCCTGGTACTTGTTGCGGGTGCGGCCTCACTCGCCGTTGAATTTGCGGCATCGAGGCTGCTTGCGCCCTACTTCGGTACCTCGCTTTTCGTGTGGGCAAATTTGATTGGACTCATTCTTCTGTACCTCACGATTGGTTACTATGTTGGTGGACGCGTTGCCGATCGTTATCCTCGGCCCGCAGTGTTGTACAGCTTAACGGCTGTCGCGGCTTTACTGATTAGTACTATTCCAGTGTTGTCGCGGCCCATCCTTACATGGTCGCAGTCCGCCTTTGCCACCTATTCCATAGGTGTGTTTTATGGATCTCTGGTTTCGGTAATTCTGCTCTTTGCTCTACCCATGATTTTGCTCGGTTGTGTCTCACCGTTCGCTATCCGTCTGTCCGTTGAGCAGATTGTGAGGTCAGGGCGTACCGCCGGACAACTTTATGCCATCTCTACTATTGGGAGCATCTTTGGCACATTTTTCCCTGTGTTTGTGCTGATCCCTTATATTGGTACGTACCTTACCTTTTTTACCACTGCGGTCGCGCTCTTGCTTGTTTCGATTATTGGGTTGATAGTGACACAGGCGAGAGGCGGGACTCGTGATAGGATGAGCAATGGAAGGCGTCCACCTGGGAAGCGTGGTAGTAAAAATTTGCTCTCTATCCTCTTACTCATCCCCCTGTCATTGACGCTTCTAGGTATCCAGGGGCCGATTAAGCCTGCGAGTGGGAGTGATGGAGGCGTGTTGATCGCTGAACGAGAGTCGGCTTACAACTATATTCAGGTCGTGCAGGCGGGTGATGAAACACAACTGGTCCTCAACGAAGGGCTGGCAGTTCACTCGATCTATAATCCTCATCGCGTCCTCACGTCTGGCCCCTGGGATTACTTTCTGGTATCCCCATACTTCAACAATCCGCCATTTACGCCGCAGCAGGTGCGCAAGGTCTGCGTGATCGGGCTTGGTGCAGGCACTATTCCGCACGAGTTCAGCAGTATCTATGGACCAATTGCAATAGATGGCGTTGAGATTGATGGCGAGATTGTCAACCTGGGACGACAATATTTCGGCATGCAAGAGCCAAACCTGCATGTCGTGGTTCAGGATGGACGCTACTTTTTGCAGACGACCTCGCAGCATTATGACGTGATCGGTATTGATGCCTACCAGCAGCCCTACGTTCCCTTTCAACTTACTACCAAAGAGTTCTTCCAAGAAGTTCATACTCACCTCACTCCTACCGGAGTCACAGTGATAAATGCTGGACACACCACAAATGACTACCGACTCGTTGAAGCCCTGGCGCAGACGATGCACTCTGTCTTCTCCCATGTCTACATCATAGACACGCAACGCTTCGCCAATAGCATAATTGTTGGGACGAACGCGCCAACCTCACTCGACAACTTTCGGATTAATGCTGTACAGCTAGCTAATTCATCCTTGCGGAGCGTTACAGATGCAAGTATCAACTATGGTAATATGCGAGAAGAGCGGCAATCAAATGTCTACTTTACCGATGACCGCGCCCCAGTTGAGCAGTTGATCGACCAGATTATCCTCGGTGCTGTACAAAAGGGAAAAGAATAACAAATGTGAGATAAGCATGAATGTAGAACGACCGATTGGCGGCCTTCATGCTTATCCCTGTGCCAGTCGGCGGCGCTCTACCAGGTAGATGATAACACCGCCAGTAAGGACGCACAGGCCATAGGCTATGCCCATTGCGAACATGGGATAGCGGAAGTTAACCGCGTAGAGAGAGTTGAAGCCACTGGCACCGACAAATGCACCGATGAGTCCGACGGTTGCGTAAACGCCCTGTACTTGAGCACGGGCGTTGCTTGCTGAAGATGCGGCAACCTGCGCGTCAACTGCTGGCTGCATCAGGGCGTACACTATACCATGTACAGCGAAGAGAATGACGACGAGAATAGCAGCGTTCGCAAAGCCGTAGACCAGGTAGAGCGGCACCTGTGCAAGACCGAAGACGAGGATAAGCCAGGAGCGGCGTGTACGGTCCGCGAGTCGGCCACCTATGGGCGATAGAATGGTGTTAGGAATGGCCCACATCACATAGGCTATGCCAATGATGGCGACAGAGGCCCCAAGATGGTCGTGCATCCAAAGCGGCATCAGCGTAAGATCAAAGCCAAGATACAGGTAGTCGCCAAAGGCAAGAGTATATGTTGCTATGAGCGGCAACGTGAAAAGTGCACGATATGAAATTGCGCTTCTCTGTACATTCGTTCTGGTGCTGCTTTGAGTCGTACCATGAATCATTACCAGCACAATGATAATGGCGACGATGCGGAACAGCACCGCCCCGATAAAGGCGGTCGCATAGCCAGTAGTTGCCAGGAAGCCACCGATACCGGGCCCTAGTAAGAAGCCAGCATTGAAAAAGGCTCCAAAGATTCCGTATGCTTCGCCCTGTTGCTCCGCTGGCACCATGTCCACAATCAAGGCGCGAGCAGGTGGGAGCAGCGCTGCGGCACCTATACCCTCCACGAAACGCAATACCACAAAGAGAATTGGATCGGTGATCGGTAAATAGGCGACTGCAAGAACTGCCTGGACTCCAAGACCTATGAGCATCACCTGTTTGCGGCCCCAACGGTCTGCTAGCCAGCCAACAGGATACTGAAACAAAAAGTTCGAGATGAGATAAGCTGAGGCCATTGCTCCAATGATGGCAAGCGAGGCACCACGCGATTGTGCATAGAGGACGCGGACAGGTCCGACCATGCCTACACCCGCATAGGCGGCGCATACCGAGAGCGATACCGCTAAAAGCGTTTTATTACGTAAGAGTGGACTGCGACTAAACGGGGTATTACGCTTGTTTGCGTCTTCTGTTTCAAGCTGGTCTTGCTCGACCTTGGACATAACTTTTCTTTCGGTTTTTTTGTTGACATAATGACAAAGACTTTTTTTACATAGGCATATAGTATATCTTCCTGCGCCGGGTTGCCGCAAATTTTGTATTCGAGTGAAGTGCAGCGGATCGAAAGCGAGAAATAGAAACTATCTTTGATTTAGGACCATTGTACTATCTCTCTCTGCTACATCTACCGACTTTTATAGGTGTGATGTAAAAGGCATCATCTAAATGTATCGTTAGTATATTCAAAGGAGTCTATTTTGCAGCAGCTTTCACAACAACCTCGCAAACGTACCTCTAAGCGATCAATAGTATTACTACTCCTTTTACTCCTATTCCTGATATTAGGGGTAGGTGTAGGAGTGGGGATAGGAAGCGGAGGAAACATTTTCAAATTTGGATCGAAGTCAGGTACACCTGGAAATACTATGTCGAAAAACTCATCTCATTCTGGGTCGTCATCGGGAACAACTGGAAAGGACAACTCAGGCAGTCGTTCCGGTGCAACTGGTAAAACAGATGGGAGAGGAACTGGTTCTAGCAGCGCGGGTGTGTCAGGTGGGGGTTCTGGTAATGCGGGTGGCGGTACATCTGGTGGAACAAATGGAGGTCCTGGTTATGCAGGAGGAGGAACTTCGGGAGGTTCAAATGGGGGTTCTGGTAATGCGGGTGGCGGTACATCTGGTGGTTCAAGCGGTTCAGGCGGGACAGGTACTGGCTCAAGTGGCTCAAGCGGTTCAGGCGGGACAGGTATCGGCTCAGGTGGCTCAAGCGGTTCAAGCGGTTCAGGCGGGACAGGTACTGGCTCAAGCGGAACGAGTGGTCGCGGGGTAGGAGTCTCAGGAGGTGTTAGCACGGGAGGATCAAACGGTACATCTAGCGGAGTAGGAGTCTCAGGAGGTGTTAACACAGGAGGATCAAACGGTACATCTGGCGGAACAAGTGGTGGATCTTGTCCTCCTAAGGGAACTGGCAAAGCGAATGTAGGCGTATGTACTGGTGGGAATGGATCGACATCTGTTTCTGTTACTGGGCAGCCATAGTAAAAAGCATTTTCTTAAGATTGTGTTTATGAAGAACGTGAGGCGGGACCAGATGAGAGTAGTACCCTCATCTGGTCCCGCCTCATGTTCTTCATAGTAGTCAGATAGACTTTCATTCGATATAGTTTGGCATAGGATATTATTCAGCTATAACAAATTAAAGAGACCTGGGTGTTTTTTCTAAGTGTGTTACAATTGACCCAATGCCGTTGAGATAGAAAAGTCGATGCTAGCACTAAAGAGAGAAACTATGAGAACACTGAGGTTCTTTCCCCAGGTTCAACAAATGCACGGCGAGACCGTTAATTGAAGTTGGACGTGTATTCACGTCGTGATGCTGAGGAATATTGGATTGTGAACTGGCAAGAGCTGCAAGTAGAAATCTATCGTCGTAAAAATGATGTCCTTATGATAAATGAGATACTCAAGGAAACTAATATTCTTCAATCATCACTTCTACTAGAGTTTAGCTGCAAAGTGGTGCAATTCTTTACCAGGGTTTAAAGATAGAAAAACACCCACACCTTATGTTACCTAACGATAAGGCGTGGGTGTTTTCTTGTTGTAGAGCGGCTTCATTAGTTCTTATGGAGAAGGGAAACGATCAAAAATCAGTTTCTCCAAACGATCAAACCTATCGTGAAGACCCTTAATATCTTGCTTAACTTCGGCTATTTGCTGATCTGTCGTGTTGAAGTGCTGATCTATCTGTGTCCTTATGTTCATGAGTCGCTTGATAGAGTCTTCCCCTAATCCCTTCACCATAGTCAGTTCCATAGCAACTTCTTGATAGGCTTTAATAGTTTCCGTTTTAAACTGCTTAAGCCCGTACTCTACCGTTTCCAACCGCTCTTCATGTGTAGACATAGGTGTCTCCCTTCTTCTCTAGGAGTATAACATACCCTTGCGAAAAAAACCTAATACCAACACAAAAGTCTGTGCATAAAAAACACCCTCGCTTTGTTACCCAACGTTACAAGTGAAAAGGTATCACTTTTATGTTATTATGGTTGAAGAAAGTTTTGTAGAGAAATGCCATCGAAGATTAGACAACTTAAGGCTCAACTCAAAAAAGCAGGTTTTTCCTCTCGACCAGGAAAAGGAAGTCACACAGTATGGGAACATCCAATCCTTCCGAGGGTAAGAGTGACAATAGCTGGTAAGGATGGAGATGACGCTAAAACGGTATCTTGTCGAGGAAGTACAAAGCGCGTTAGACCAACTGAAGGGAAAACAGAAATGAACCAATTTCACTACTCAATGGTCATTCAATGGGATAGCCGAGATAACATCTTTGTTGTAAGAGTCCCTGAACTTCCAGGATGTGTTACACACGGAGATACTTACGAGGAAGCCGTCAGACAAGGCGAAGATGCTATTGAAAGCTGGATTATGGCAGCTATCGCAGATAATGAATCATTGCCACCACCAAGAGATTATGTAGCAGCATAAAATATAAGAACACCTATGTCTTGTGTTACTAGGCGTCAAGACATGGGTGTTTCTTTTTGACAGCTTTGACAGTCAATGTTGTTTATTTCTGCTTACAAAGACACACGGTAATGGACGCTCAACCCTACTCCCATGTGCCTATTTGCACAAAGCCCTTGAGCAGATTGCGGGCGATGATGAAATGCTGGATTTCATCAGTGCCTTCGTAGATGCGGGTCACGCGTAGGTCGCGATACCAGCGTTCGATGGGCAGCTCGCGGGTATAGCCCATGCCGCCGTGTATTTGCATCACGCGGTCTACAACACGGTTTGCCATACCTGAGCCATAGAGCTTCGCCATGCTCCCCTCGTGACGGTTGTCCTGGCCTTGATCGGCTTTCCATGCGGCATGGAATGCGAGCCACTTGGTGGCCTGAATTTCTACAGCGGAGTCGGCGATCATCCATTGAATGGCCTGGCGGTCGGCGATGGGCTGACCGAAGGTCACGCGCTGCTTCGCGTGCTCGACCGCCATCTGTAGTAGACGCTCAGCGGTGCCAACGCAGCGCGATGCGATAATCCAGCGACCCTGCCCAATCCACTTCATGCCAAGAGAGAAGCCTTGTCCTACCTCGCCCAGAACATGATCTTCTGGTACGCGCACATGATCGAAGAAGAGTTCTCCCGGCGACCAGCCGCCCATTGTGGCGATGGGGCGCGAGGTCCAGCCCATTGAGCGGTCTACCAGGAAGCAGGTGACGCCCCCGTTCTGTGGAGACTTGTCGCGGTCGGTGACGGCAAAGAACATCGCAAAATCGGCCTCATGACCATGCGTGATGAAGACTTTCTGACCATTGAGAACCCAGGAATTGCCGTCCTTGACAGCGGTCGCACGAATGGCGGATGGATCGGAGCCTGCACCCGGCTCGGTCAGCGCAAAGCAGGAGGTGCGCTCACCCGCGATGGTGGGAAGTAAATATTCCTTCTTTTGCTGCTCATTACAGTAGTAGAGGATATTGTCGGCGGTGCCTCCAAAGGTGAAGGGGACGAGCGTGCGCCCTACCTCCATAGCAATGAGAGCCGTCATCACCGCGCCCAGATTTGCGCCGCCGTACTCTTCAGGAGTGTTAATGCCCCAGAAACCCATCTCCTTTGCCTTCATTTGCAAGGAGTGATACAGGTTCGGTTCGATACCCGTGGAATACTTGCCCTCGCTCTGTAATAATTCGCTTTCCAGTGGCATCAGTTCGCGCTCAACGAAACGATGTACAGTTTGTTGCACCATTTTCTGTTCATCAGTAAGGGAGAAATCCAACGCGGGCCTCCTCTCGTGGCTACGTTCGCTTCACAAGCAGTTACGACATAATTAGTAAATTGATTGTAACATATTTGGCAGTGGACATTATAGCAATACATAATTGCCTGAAAAGCTTTTACACAGTTCACGTAAGTCGTGCAACAACTCATCGAGCATTGCTCGATGAGTTGTTGCACGACTTACGTGAACTGTGTGATATACTAACGATGTTTCCACCTACATTCCTGTTCAGAAAGGGACGTTTCAATAGATGAGCGAAGAGCAGCAAATTCAGCAAAGCCTACCCCCTAACTATTTCTATCACAAGATGCCCAATGGTATTGAGCTGATCGGGCAATATATGCCCAGTCTCAGTTCGATTACCTTTGGGTTCCAACTTGATGCAGCGGTTATTCATGAGCCAGAGGAGAAGCAAGGACTCGCTCACCTCTTTGAATATATGCTCTTCCAGGGCACCAAGAAGAAGGATGCACGTGCACTTAACGAGGCATTCGAGTCGTTAGGAGCGCGTAAAGGTGCCGGAACGGGCATGGAGACGACGCAGGTGTGGTCGCAGATCGTCAACACCAAATTCGATCCTACACTCGAATTGATGAACGAGGTGTTGCTCACACCAACCTTCCCAAGAGATGAATTAGAGCAGACGCGCAATATTATCCTGCAAGAGATTCGCCGCCGCGACGATGAGCCGATGAGCCGCATTTTCGACCTGGTGCGCGAGAACTTTTACAAAGGCACAGCCCTTGCTCGCCTTGCGTCAGGTACTACCGAGAGCGTGCAGGCACTACAACGCAAAGACTTGCAAGACTTCTGGAAGGAACGCTACCAGCCGAACAACGTGCTGTTCTCTATTGCGGGCAAGTTCGATTGGGACCACGTAGTTGAGCGCATGCAGGGACTGTTCGGAACCTGGGAGGGTCAGGCTTCACCCACGCCCAAACAGGTGCCACATCCGACTATGAGCGTCTCTTTGGAGCATCAGGAGGGCAAACAAGAGCATCTCGGCATGATGTTCCCCTTCCCCAACTACATGGATCCCGACTATTATGCCGCGCTGGTTGTCAGCGAGGTACTCGGCGGCAATATGGCCTCGCGCCTCTTCGTCGAGGTGCGCGAGAAACGCGGCCTTGTCTACGGCGTCTCGGCAAGCCTCGCCGGTAACAAGTCCATTGGAGCTATGCGCATCTACGCGGGAACGACGCCCGAGCAGGGACACGAATGCCTTGAGGTCATCGTCAACGAACTGCGAAAGCTAGAGCAGGAAGGCATCACCGCCGACGAACTGGAACGTGCCAAGGTGCAGCTCAAGAGCGAGACCATTATGCGCAGCGAGGGTTCTGGTGCGCGTATGGGTGCCATCGCCCGCTCCTGGTGGTACGAACGCAAGATCAAGACTGTCCAGGAGATTAAAGACGCCATCGATTCGGTGACGCAAGAGCAAGTCCTGAACGTGCTTCACCGCTTCTCGCCCCTCAACCCGCTCACAATTGCCGCCATCGGACCATTGGAGCGTGACGAGTTGGTGAGTGGCACTCTATAGTTTACAATTGTAAATCGGGTGAACTCTCTACACGTGTGTTTCACCATTGGAAGGTGCGCTGTAGGTTGCCTCAAACTGTTTCCAGGTGTCCTCACCTCCGATGTGATAGATGGTGACGCCTGCTACTTTAATGGGGAGGGGTGAGTCGCCCACGAAGAGAATACTCACAGTGTGTCCTCCCTGACGCACGCGAGCGAGGGTGTCTAGCAGGTAATCACTAATGTTGCTGGTGATGACTACGACGGTTGAACCTGCGGGCAGGTGTGTGCGTTCTACCTGTATCACGTCTTCGATGCTCGTACCAAAGTAGGGTTGAATGCGTGCCAGCATCTCCATGATGCGCTGACGCTGGGTCTCGTTGTTTGATGCAGGAACGCGAATGCGGCGGCGATTGAGTTGAGCCGCTATAGCTGCTTCTAGCCCTTCTGGCCTCTGGCCCTCCGGCTGCTCTTGTCCGATGCCCTGAACTGAGGCTTGTTCTTCGTCGGGAAGAAACATGGTACTGTTGGCGTACAAGCCTACTGCATAACGTTGTTCGACTGCCCAATTAGTGAGCGAGGCGGCTGCACAAATTGCCAACTCTTGCAGTTCAGGGTGAACGCCATAGTAGGTATCGAGTCGCGGTGTTGATGCGTTGAGGAAGAGCACGAGAGTGTAGGTCGTGGTGGCCTCGTATACCTTGCTTTGCATCTGCATAGTCCGTGCCGTGGCCTTCCAGTTGACGCGGCGCAGACTGTCGCCATAGGCGTAGTCGCGCACACCGACGACGCGCGACGGGTCTTCCAGGAGGCGACGTGGTGCGCGTCGATCTCCAAAGGGATGGCGTGCTGGAAGGCCGAAACGTGTTAGTGGTACAACAAGCGGATAGACGAGGAGGTATTGGCGGTTGGAAAGCTCTGCTTCACGGGTGACAAAGCCAAACACATCGCCACTGCGTATAACCGTGGGTCCGAAGGTGTGAACGCCTCGTGTGTTGCATTGTATAGTATAGCGACGCGTCACGCGATCATACCAGCGTGGACTAAACAGGCAATCCAGGGTAGCTGTGTTACTGAAGCTTATTGCTCGAAACTTATATCCTTTGATGCTCAGAGTACGAGGCATTATGTCCTGGGCCTCTAACCATGGAAGAGGTAGCATTTTGGCATTCTCTACAGAGAGTGAAAGTGTGATTTCCTCGCCAAAGAGCACTCGTCTTTCGCTTAACTCGCGTGTATAACGTATATCGTGCAAGCAGTAGGTTGCCCAGATATCGGTAATGCCGAGTACAAGGAGCACCAGGACGCCCAGGATGATGAATAGCGGTTGACGAAATATAATCCCAATGAGCACTAAGCCAACGCCGAGGTAGTACCAGCGTCTACTAAGCACGCGGTCTTCTCGGCTGTTCAGTTCCTGCTGAATTTCATATTCGTTTTTTCGCCGAAGATTCCTTCGTCGAATGCGACGCCTCCCTATCACACTCAATTCCACCTGATTCTCGGGGTCGTTAGAATATGAGCGCATAGTTATGACTCAACAGGAACGGCGACCGTATGCAACACGTCGTCTATAATCTGTTCCATGACGCGTCCATGCATACGCGACTGGCTAGTAGCAATCATGCGGTGAGAGAGCACATAGCGCGTCAGACGCTTCACGTCGTCAGGTATAGCGTAATTTCTGCCGTGTATTGCTGCGTACGCTTGAGTTGCGCGATAGAGGGCAAGTGTACCACGTGGACTGACTCCCAGTTCGACCGCATTATGTGTGCGGGTAGCGCGTACCAGTTCGACGATGTAGCTCTCGACACTCGGCTCGATGTGGACCCTACGAATGACGTTCTGGAGCCCCTGTAGATATTCTGCATTCAGGACAGGCTGTAACTTTTGTAGTGGCTGCTCCTCTTTGAAGCGTTGTAGGATGAGGCGTTCCTCTGATTGATTGGGATAGTCCAGGCGTAGGCGCATTAGAAAGCGGTCAAGCTGCGCCTCTGGCAGTGGGAATGTTCCCTCTAGTTCAACAGGGTTTTGTGTAGCAATGACGATGAAGGGTCGTGGCAGCGGTAGCGTCTCGCGCTCGATAGTGATCTGCCGTTCTTCCATTGCTTCAAGCAGAGCAGATTGAGTGCGCGGTGTGGCACGATTGATCTCGTCGGCGAGCACGATTTGTGAGAGCAGGGGACCAGGGCGAAACTCAAACTCACCATGCTTCTGATTATAGAATGTGATGCCGGTGATGTCCGAGGGAAGCAGATCGGGTGTGAACTGAATGCGTTGAAAAGAGCAACCCAGCGACCTTGCCAATGATTTCGCCAGTGTGGTTTTGCCGATACCTGGCACATCTTCAAAAAGTACATGCCCTTCGCAGAGGAGCGCGACCATTAACAGGTCAATCACCTCTTCTTTGCCCACAATAACACGACCTACGTTAAGGCGGATAGCGCGGGTAGAGTCCTGTATCTGGCGTATTTCGTTGTTCTGGGTCATGTGTTATCCTTATTTTATAGTAGAGATAAAAAAGCGGTGGATATAATAGAGTGTAGTCATTATACGCATACAAGAGGCAAAAATTCACTTTGTGGAAGAGAAGACAGGATGCGCGGCGATGAAACATACTCCATTGCCGCGCATCCTGTCTTCTCTTCCAAGAAATTATCCGTCGATGCCTCTCACAAGTATTTGTACTGTCATTGTTTGCGATGTGACCTCTTGACCATTCTGGTCACGGGCTACCGCCATGACATGCGCTGTGACGTGGTTATGTCCGAATGCACGAACGGAGACGAACCAGTTAAATGTAACGTTGCCACCGCCATCCGTCATTTGTGGTCCCAGCGAGGAAAGACCTGGGGGGGCATTGTAAGTTATCACGAGCCGGACCGCAATATTAGGCTGGCTTGTGGTGACAGTAACAGGATCGAGATTGTCATTGGGTATCGGTGTCTGAATACCAGTAATCTGGAGTGTCAACTGCCCGTTCTGCTGACCCTGAGTCGGTGTAGGCTGAACTGTAGTAACTGTAGTAGGAGTAGGGGCAAGTGTGGGAGTAGATTGTATGACAGGTGTACCACTTGTCTTAGGCGGTTGGCTGCTTGTGCTACCACCTTGATTCCCACCAGGAGTAGGAAAACGTGGGTTTGTATCAAGAGTACCCCGTGGTGTCGCACCCGTGTTTGAGGTCGTTGGTCCGCTTTGTCCAGATGGTCCATTGCCCTGGGAAAATATGTTGCTGGCGACAACGGCAAAGACAATACCCGCGATGAGTAGCGTACAGATAGCGATGAGCAGTACGAGATATGCCGGGTCCTTACGCCAGTTACGCCCTTTGAACGGCGATGATGACGCGAGGGGAGGTGGTGGTACGGGCTTATGAGGAGTGGGGCGTTGAGGGAATGCCTGTCCCCACTGTGTGTGCTGATCTGAGGAAGAATATCCATCGTTGATTGCGGGCAATACGAGTTTTTCGGATCGTGAAGGCATTCCTGGTTGATCGTCAATCATGAAAATCCCTCCTAAATCATACTACGTGCCATAGTTGCGCAGTATACTTCATTTTATCTCTATATACAAATAAATACACCAAAATGGCTATGTTGAGGCATGACTATGGACGCTACTAGGTGCGTAGTTTCCTATAATGATGCCATGAATCGCGCTATTATTACATTCATAACCACATCCACTTGTAATGTGTTGATTACAGTTTCGTGTAATACATACACAGAGGGGCCTACGGGTTGCCAGGTGGCAGGGTCGCTTGGTCCGAAGAGGGCGATTGTGGGTATGCCGAGTTGGGCCGCGAGATGGGTAATGCCTGAGTCGTTGCCAAGGTAGCCCCGGCAGTGTTGAAGTTGTTCCGCAACCTCTAAAAGTGGGGCGTTGACCAGGAGTGTAAGGAGTGAGGGATCGGGGGGAGATGCAATCTGATGCAGCAAGTCAGAAAGTCTTTCCGCGTCGTCAGGCCCTGTAAGCAGGAGAACTGGTACCTGACGATGCCACAATTCGGTGATGATCGCGGCGAAACGGGGCACGGGCCAGCATTTGTTAGCGCTACCACTTCCTGGATGGATGGCGATGTAGTGCGATTGTGATGCTGTGGGATGGGGTGAGCCCCACCAGGGCGACCACAAGGGCCTGCCCCTACTATACACGTCTTGCCGCCATTGACGGCACAATATAGTAGGGGCAGGCCCTTGTGGTCGCCCTGCTCCCGCTATCACGGTTGCCGAATCAATATGCATACCTATCGTCTCCGCTAAATATTCCACCACGTGTATTTGGCTGCCCTCCATTGGACGACCAGGAGCAATCGTTACATTTTGAATGCCAGCAGTACGCAGGTTTTGTTCAACTACTCCATCGGGGTCACGCAACCAGCAGATGGCATCGGTTGTATGGTGCAATAAGTCATGTAGAACAGGATGACGGATACTCGATGAAGAGAACAAATCGCTCCATTGGGATGAGCTATAATCGGATACCTCGTCAGCGAGGCCGAAGGTGTGTGCGAGTGGTATGACAGCGGGGTTGCTGACAAACGTGATATGCCCCTGGTTGTAGCGAGTTCGCAGGGCTTGCATGATGGGGAAGGTGAGCAGTGCATCGCCTATGGCCCCAGGACGAAGAATGAGGATGTGTGTCTGCATGAGAAACGAGCTATACTACTACTTTCTCGCTAACGAGAGGACCTCGACGATTATGGCTGCCACAAGAATAATGATACCCATGAATATATTCCAACTATGCAATGCTCGCAAGATGAGGTTGAGAATGATGACGAGCGATAAGAGTATCCCCTGGCGCAAGGCGTGGCGCATTGTAGCGCGGTAGAGCCGTGATGTGATGAAGCGCAGGCCAATGCCATATGCGATGGGAGTAAAGGTGCTGGTGAGCGCCAGACCCAATAAAAGAAACAACGCGATAAAGGCCAGCACAGTGGTAGGTGGCACAAAGCGCGCGAAGAGAAGCACCGCTCCCCACGCGAACGGAGCGGTTAACATTAATGAGTAGAGTACTGCGCGACTAGTCATATGGTGTCCTCAGCTTGAAATACTGTGTGGGAGTGACTTGGCGGGGGCAAACCCCGCCAAGTTGTCTACCCCTATCAGATAACATGTCCCTACAGATGAATGATTTACCTCAACAGATTAAACGGTTTATTTCCATTCAGTGGTGCTTCGCTGCGCTTGCGGCTTTCCTGTACGTCGGAGCTAAGGTAGGACCTCCACATATCTGGCGCGTCCTTGCTCTCTCCACCGTGTTTAGTGTAGCGGGTTCGCACGCGACAGATCACAGGTGTGTTGACGCCCGCACCCGCGACGATGACCTGGCCTTTGGAGAGCGCGGGGAGGTTGTTGAGCAGGTCTCGACCAACTCCCTCAATAGCGGATGCTATGCTCTTCTGGTCGATCTCGTTGACGATACGCATGATGCATTGTGTCTGACACTGGCTCAGCACATCAGCGTCGAGCTTACCAGGACGCTGACTGATGAGTCCCACGCCGATGCCGAATTTTCGGCCCTCAGCCAGTACCTGTTTAAGAATAGACGTGGAGACAACATCAGTACCACTTGGTGCGAAGTGGTGCGCCTCCTCTAACAGTACAAAGACGGGATAGGGCAGGTACATCTCGCCTGAATGTACCTTACCGCGCTCCGTGTCCATACGCGCCTGGTTGAGGCGGCGCAGCAGGGTCGCAACGATGACCTGTTGGTCGCGCTCGTCAACATCGTTGAGTTGGAGTACAGTACATTGTCCTGGCTTAAATATCTCGGGCAGATCGAGGTGTTGAGTATCGTCGAAGGTAAAGCTGTTCTCGAAACGTTGCTCGACTCGCCAGTTCAGGGCGTGAACGGTGCTTGAATCGTCGGCACCCTCGCTGTCCTCGTCGTCCTTCTGCTTGGCGACGGACTTGATGGCCTTCTTCAAGTCAGCTACACCCCACGGCGTCCCCTTCTTCTGTTCTTTCAGGCTGCGGAGGGCGCGGCTGAGCAGATATTGTTGCTTCTCGGTCATCTCTGTCAAAAGGTGGCGCATATCGCCCATGTTGAGCGTCGAGATGCGTACCTTGACCTGGTCGGGTTTATAGACTTTGACCTGCGCCTGGTAGCCGTTGCTTCGGCCCTCCGCGGGTTCACTGAAGTGTGGGGCATTCATAATCTGATCTAGCGTTCCGTACTCACCATGCGGGTCGACGATCAGGACGCAGGCTTTGTTGTGCGGCTGCATCAACTCTTCGATAACGACGCTGGCGAGATAGCTTTTGCCCGCGCCCGTACTGGCGATGATGGCGAGATGAGTGCTGACGACATCTTTGACCGACAAAACGATAGGAACTGCACCCGTCGCTCGCGTGAGCAGCGAGCCAATAGTAGCTGAGCCAGACTGTTTATCCTGTTTGCGGCTGAGAACCTCCGCGAGCATCTGGTCGTCGGCTAGAAATATCTGTTTGCCTGATTGCGGTGGAATCCAGGGGTTGATGAAAGAGCCTGTCGAGTGGTCGTAGTAGCCCATGATGGCGACATGCAGTTCAAAGAGTTCGTTCGTATGTGAGTCGTAGCCTACCATTGCGGCTACCTGGTTAGGAGAAATCTCAGGCTCACCGAGGAAGGTATCGGGGTAGAGTTGCAGAGGGACGCGCTTTTGAATGCGCCCAAGAACACGGCGCATAGGCGTGCTGCCATTACGCCCTGTCTGCTCAGAGTCGGGGAGTTCATAGTAGACATATTCGCCATTTTTGAGTTGTTGCTCATCGTCACGCGAGACGAAGGTATACTCATGAATGGTCTCTCCTGGCCCCTTTGTGATGCCAACAGGTTTGCGCCTGAGACGCGCCGGAGTGAGTGAGTGTGTATGCTCTGGTTGATCTATCATATAGAAATTCCTCCATTACCCTGTTGTCTCCACCTTGAGCCGCCACGCGAAGTTGCGTTTGACGATAGAGAGCAACGCGAGATTTTGTGGAAATAGGCGTTCCAACTGGTCGATAATGCGCAGCGTGACCATCGGTAACAGGCTGTTGCGCTGCGCAATAATGTGTGGCAGGTAACCCATGTGGAGATAGGCATCCTGACTATCGGGTTGGCCGCCAGTACTCAGCTCATGAGCATCATTGAAGAAGTGGAAGGCACATACCTCTTCATCGGTCATCGTCTCGATCTCGCTGCCCAATTCCAAAGAGAGAAGCGGTACGCCATGCATAGTAGAAAGAAAGTTGGGCGACTCAGTCGGCACGCGTTGCATCTCTATCATCCCCAGGACCATCACGTAGATCAGTACCGCCTTCTCCGAGATATAGTCAGGCGAGAACAATTCCACCTGCGTCTCGTTAGAGAGGCGGGGGCCGAGCGAACCAAAGGCGGGATTGAGCAGAATGGTGTCATAGATCACGCCAACGGCGTAGGTTACGGGTTCCTGGCTTGTGCCGTAGCCAAATTCAGATAGGGAATTGTCACCGTCCGTTTGACTCGAACGGATGGCGATGCGTACAAAGCGACCAAAGGCATAATCGGCTGGACCTGGCTCTACCTCGACCTCGCGGGGCCCATAAATCTGACAGACATAATTGATATGCGAGTCCGATTTGACAATCTTCCCAATGAACATCTCGTCTACCTCTCCAGGCATGTGGGATACCTGCTCTCTGCGGGCGTATTCTTTTTCTAATATCATTTGTGAGACTTGGGTGATAGCTTACGTTAAGAACAACGATTAGAACAAATGCTTTGGCGGCATTATAACATGTCATTGTTGTCCCTGTCATTGAAACTACTTCTTGGGGGGTATGATTTTGAAGGCGTAAAGGCAAAGGCACCCGCAAGGGGGTGCCAATCTCATTATTGAAATTCTCTTATAGACATTGATTAGAGAGCATACTATAATTTATACAAGGGCTCAGCCACCTACTATGACAATAGAGAGTATTGTGCCTATATAACTATTCTGGTCTGCTTGCAATTGGAGGATACCTGCATGTCTACCATAGACGCATCTCATGAAACTTCGGATGAGAAGAACTCACGTCGTCCAGCGGAGGTCGATAAGTTCGTGGACGACTTTTTGTCGCTGGTCTGTGATACCAGTCGCCGTTACATATTGGAGCTCCTCGCGGTGCCAGACGAAGCCGATAACACTGTGCTGCCAGAGAGACGCTCAGGTGACATCGCTCGTGCGATAGGGCTTTCGGCAGCGACCACCTCGGAGCATCTGCGACAACTCGCTAAGGCGGGGCTGGTAGCGTCTCGCAGAGAGGGCAACACCGTCTATTATCGGCTGCGCAATCAACTGCTTGTAAAAGCCTTTCAGGACCTGTTGCTTGCCCTTGATAGAGACTTCACAACACGTCTGCAACTTGAGTAAGTAGGAAGATGTCGCTCAACAGTATTTGCTTTCTTGCGTTTAAGCCAGGAGTTGCTCAATAGCGTGTAGGAACTCATCGAGGTCAAGAGGTTTGTTCATACCAGCGACACCCCGTTTTTTAAGTTCCTTTTGTGGCAACTGTGCGCTTATCATGAGAGCGGGGACCTCTTCCAGATCGGCCATAGTGCGTAGTTGATCGTATAGTTCAATGCCATTCATTTGTGGCAACTGATAATCCAGGATAAACAGGTTGGGTTTGATTCCCTTGACCGTGTTTAATGCCTCCGCTCCACTATGTACCAATATGGCGATGTAAGAAGTCTCCTGAGAGATGGCTTGCGTAAGAACCTCGCCAATATTTACATCGTCTTCCACCAACAATATCGTTTTGACCTGAACATAATTTTCTCCTGCTGTCTGCTCTGTACTTTGAGTCATGCATCCGCTCCAAAAACACTTATGCTAGAGAGTATTTCATCTCTTAAATTTAGTTAATAACCAAAATTGATGTACTAACTATACCACTTTTTTACTAATGAGGTAAGATAAAGTTGTTGTCAATATATACATTCAATCGGTCCCTAAAAGAGATAAGTAAATGACTAACACTCTTAATTATTGTCAGTATGACTAGTCAAGTCTATAATATTGATGATATTAGAGGCAGGATTATAGTAGTTAGAGGAGGAGTAAGCATGAGTACAAAGTATGAACACACTTCTTCAATTCCCAAGTTAGATGATATGCTCCAATCTCTTCTGATTGTTGAAGAGGGTGAGCATGAGTTCTCAGGTGCTGAAGGTGTAAAAGAACTGCGTCACCACTTCTTTCCGGTGACGCGTCATAATATCTATCTGAATCATGCATCGATGGGGCCACTACCGGAACCAGTGGCACGAACAATGCACGAGTATGTGGATGATGCAAGTTCGTTTGGGAACATTCACAAGGCCCGCTGGGAAGAGTATGAGCGTGGAGCGCATCGGCGTCTCGCTTCTCTCATTTATGCTCGACCGAATCAGATCGCGTTAACCGCGAGTACTGGTGATGGACTTATGCTCATCGCGCAGGGCATGAATTGGCAAGAGGGCGATACCATCATTACTGCTGAGGGCGAATTTCCATCGAACGTCTATCCATGGCTGAATTTGCAAGAGCAGGGTGTCAATCTGCAGGTTGTGCCAACACGCAACGCTCGTATAGCGACAGAAGACGTTTTCGCGAACATTACTGAACGGACGCGTCTCGTGAGTTTGAGTCTCGTCGAGTTCTCAACGGGCTTCCGCAACGATATCATTACTATCGCCGCTTATTGTCGCGAACGTGGTATTCTATGCGGCATCGACGCAATGCAAGCTTTGGGGGCACTGGACGTAAACGTCCAGGCACTCGGCGTTGATTACATGGCTGCTGCTGCCCATAAGTGGTTGCTCGGCCCAAAGACATGTGGTATTTTATATGTATCCGATCAACTTCTCGCACAACTAGAGACACGGCGTCGGGGCTGGTTCAGCGTCGAGACTCCATCCGACTTCCTCAATTATCCGCAACCACTCAAAGCGGGAGTGGCACGCTTTGAGCACAGTTTACCAAATAGTTTTCCTATAGTTGGGTTGGATGCGACACTTGGTGTTTTTGAATGCATTGACGGTGGAATGGAGGCGGTAGAGTCACGCATTCTAGGGCTGACCCAGCGCGCTATAGCTGGTTTAGAGCAACTCGGCTATCCTATCGTCTCGCCACTGGGGCAGGGCGAGCGATCAGGGCTTGTCTGCTTTAGCCCGCATCCCGACCAGCATGACCTGACGATACAGCAGATCGTGGACACGTTAGCGGGGCGACGTATCTACGTTGCGGCACGAGGCGACGTAGTGCGCATCTCGCCACATTTCTACAATACAGTCGAAGAAATTGATGTGTTGCTCGAAATGCTAGAGGAGATGAAGAGGACGCTGCATCGCTGAAGGTGATTAGAACGTGTATAGTAGTGATGGGCTTTGTCCCTATTGTGTGTCCGGTGGTTATATTGCCCTTGACATATACCCTTGCTATCGCATACAACTACTTCTGTGAGTGAGTGCGTGCATGCGGATGCACTCGCGCATGCTGTGCCGAAAACGTTTCGCGCATAGGGGTTGCCCTACATTCAGAGAGGGACGCGAAGATGCGCGACCTCGTAGAATATTTGAGTGAAGGAGAAGACGTATCATGGCATTTGAACTTCCACCACTGCCGTATGACTACAATGCGTTGGAGCCATACATCGACACTCAGACCATGCAATTGCACCACGACAAGCATCATGGCACGTATGTCACCAATCTAAACAATGCCCTTAAGGACCATGCGTTTGCGTCATTACCAGTTGAGGAGGTACTGCGCCGCCTCAACGAGGTTCCCGAAGCCGTACGCGCGACTGTACGCAACAACGGCGGTGGTCATGCCAACCATACCATGTTCTGGCAGATTATGAAGCCTAATGGTGGTGGCGAGCCAACAGGCAATATTGCCAACGCGATCACGTCTTCGTTTGGTTCGTTTGACGCCTTTAAGACCGCGTTCAACGACGCTGGTGCGAAGCAGTTCGGCTCCGGCTGGGCATGGGTTACGCTCGGTCAAGGCGGTAAGCTGCAGATCAGCTCGACCGCTAACCAGGACAGCCCGCTGCTGAATGGCGTCTATCCAATTCTAGGCAATGACGTATGGGAGCATGCCTACTACCTCAAGTATCAGAACCGCCGTCCAGAGTACCTGAGCAACTGGTGGAGTGTGGTCAACTGGGATGAAATTGAGAAGCGTTACTCCCAGGCGCGCGGAGCGTAACCAGGAAATTGGTTCACGTCATTCCAAAGCAAAACAGAGAGTGGAGCAGTCCCTGGGGATTGCTCCACTCTCTGTTTTGGTGAGAATACCTCTTCTTATCCACATATATTGGGGACAAGTAGCCAAAAATGTGGATAAAGGAAGGAAATGCTTGACAAAACAGACATCATGCTGCACGAGAAATTGTTCGCAGAACAATTTCTCGTGCAGCATGATGTCTGTTCAAATTTATTGAAACGATGTTAGTCGTGATACGATATGCTGTGTATACAATTGTGGTTGGTCTCGTTCGAGCCAATGTAGTGGGGAGAGTAAAGCAGGAGGCATGCCCATCTCTAATGCCTGTTCCACAGAGTAGATACCAATTTGCTGGCCTTGGAAACTGGCAATCATGCCTTGCCAGAAGAGAGCATCCCACATGCCTGTCTTCAGCTTAATTGCTTCAGTAAGTTCCTGCTGTGCCTGTTCTGTATTTCCGCGAAGCCAGTATGCAACGGCGCGACAAACGTAGGCGATGTAGTGCTGTGAGCTTACCAGGGAAACATGTTCCAGGCGTTCGGCTGTTGCTCTATCGGCTCGTTGCTGGCACATGGAAATCCACTCGTTCATCCAGCCAGCACGAATGTCGGTGGGGTCTAGCTCATAATCGCGTGCATAGTCTTCTTTTGCACGTTCGATGTTCCGTAGCCCCAGGTATGCACTACCACGCCTGCCGTAGGCGCGACCATAGGTGGGGTCCATGCTGATAGAGAGATCAAAGTCCTGAATGGCCCTGGAATACTCTTGTAGAGAGCTATAGGCGAGACCACGATGGCTATAGACCCAGGCGTCTTGAGGGTCGAGGGCGATAGCGCGGTCAAAGTCAGCGATGGATTGAGCGTACTCATGAAGATGACGATAGCTTCTGCCGCGTTCAGCATACGCCCAATCGTATGAGGGGTTGAGGCTGAGGGCGCGATCATAATCCTCAATAGCCCGTTTGTATTGTTTCATTTGATAGTAAACGAGTCCTCGTGAGCCATAGGCCCAGAAGTAGTCGGGGTTGAGTGTAATGGCGTAGCTGTAATCCTCGATAGCCTGCTGATACTGTTTCATCTTGAAGTGAGTATAGCCTCTTGAGGCATAAGCCCACTCTAGCTCAGGGTCGAGGGTCAGGGCACGGTCGAAATCCTGGATAGCCTGTTCGTATTGCTTGAGCAGGCGGTGGACGCGACCACGACCAGCATACGCCTGGGCATAATCAGGGTCGAGGGCGGTGGCGCGATCAAAATCGGCGATGGCGCGTTGTAGTTCTTTGCGATGGCGGAAGACCTCGCCACGCCCAACGTAGACCCAATCAAGCGTCTCATCGAGTGCAAGTGCCTGGTTGAAATCCTCAAGAGCCTGATCATATTTTTTCATTGTTCGGTAGGTGATGCCGCGATTGCCATAGGCCCAGAAGTAGTGAGGATCGAGGCTAATAGCGCGGTTAAAGTCCTCAATGGCTCGCGGGTAGTCGTCAAGGTTGCGATAGGTGACGCCGCGATTACCGTAGATACGCGCCAGCAGGGTTGAGGAGAAGTTTGTCGCATCGGAGATTTTCTGCAGCAGATGGCTGGAAGCAGACAAAAGCTCGCTACTCATTGGCTCTGCCTCTATGTATTTGAGAAGGGCATGTGCCGATTGGCGAGCGTTACCTGTTGCCTGATTGTTTTGTTGCTCCTGTGAGACCTCGCGCAGTACTCTTGTGATTTCTTCGTCTCGTTTGGTGCGCTCATACACATCCAGAACGCGTTCGATAGCCGCTATATGACTTGCTCGATCTGGCAGGAGAAACAACTGCTGTGCCAGCGCAATGGATAGGCCAAGCCACTCGGTTGAGTATGTGTTCTTCTTATCATCCTGCGCCTGTGTATTTTCCAGGCACTCTCGATAGTAGTGGGCCAGCGCCCTGCGGGTTGCATGGCACGTGCTTGGCGCACTCTGATAGAGGTGACGGCTAAACAAGTCTTCCGCCAGTTCATGGTAGCTGTGGCGTCCATCCTGTGTGCTTCTACGAATAAAGGGTTGTTTTGTGAGCCAGCGATAGAGCGTGGCTCTCTGCTGCTCAGGAATATAGGAGAGGGCCGAAAGTTCGTCCTGGTTGAAGGGGCGCGAGAAGAGGGCGGCATCAAGGACAAGGCGGTGTTTCAGTTCTTCGCTCTCAGGTATCCAGCGCAGAAAGTTGTTGACTACGTCGGCGGTGGGATCTACCTCGCTTTGTGGGTCGGAGGTAAGCAGGCTCAGATAAAGCGGTAAGCCACGCGAGAGTTGCCAGATGCGAAGAATATGGGCGGGATTCGTGATGCCGCGCCGCGCAAGGTAATCGCGGGTTTCTTGCTCAGTAAAGCTATTGAGCGAGATGGAGTAGATAGTATTGCTGTCATGGTAGGGAAGCCAGCGTTTCGGCTCATCGGGGAGGGAGCGCTCGATAGGAATGCGCCCTGCTGTGATGAGTACCACATTACTGCTGATAGCGGATGGAAGAAAGTGATCGAGGAGCCATGGAGCAGCCTCGGCTGCTAACTGCTCGAAGGTGTCGAAGATCAGTACAATTCTACGTGGGCGTCTCGTCCAGAGAGCTTCGAGTGTAACCTGTGTATCGGCGAGGCGGTTAAGTTCTGAAACAAAGGCTTTTGTAAGATCGCCAATGGGGTCTTCCAGGCGTTCCAGGTCATATCGCGTCTGACCAGAGCGCTGCCTGTTCATAACCTGTGCCGCCGTCAGTTTGACGCCTTCGCGCAGCAGTGGGCCGACGAATGGCACGCCCTCAACAGCCGCGCCAACAAAGTCTGGAGCACGTTGCAGCACAGCGTCCTGCATCGTCTCCTGCTCGGCCTGCTGTCTGCGTAGAGCGTCTTTATGAGCGATCATAGCTCGCTTAAAGGCACCGTCCATATGTAGTTGCTCAGCAAACTTTTCCAGCATACTCGCAGGAGTTGCCTGTCGCTCATCCACGATTGCGGTGAGGCAATAATCTTCAAATTGGGCAGTGCGAGCCTCGTCGATGAATCGCGTCACAAGAGTAGACTTGCCCACTCCGCCATCGCCATAAATAGAGATAATGTTGTAGGCAGGGTCGAGTGGAGCCAGAATGTGTTCCATGAAGAAATGTAGTTCGTGAGTGCGCCCTATGAATATCTTTTGTGTATCTGTGGATGGCTGAGGGCCTTTCGTGTCACTCTTTTTGACGAAGGGCATAGGAAATATACCTCGTTTCAGGGATTAACGATAATTGTTTGAGCAGTTTCATGCTCCTCTGTTCACTTGCGCTCATCTGGCTGAATGGCTCACCATCGTCTTTCTTCATTATCCCATCTTACGCCTTAAAGCACAATGTGCTTTTCTAACTTTTTATTTGGAAGTAGTGGGTAACATAGTAGTGTAAGCTAGACAATGAATTGGAAGCTTCAAACTATGAAAGGAAGTGTATTCAATGACATCGCAACGAACCGTTGATTCGGAAGAAACGCTACAGACATCAGATTTATCGCCATCCTTAAAGGAACCTTCTCTCTCAAAACCTATCAGGAAGCCTGATAATCGTCGGGGCAGAATTGCGCCGATTATTCCATTTTTTCTGGGTATTCTCGTGAGTATGATAGCTCTATCAGTTTTTATCTTTTTTGCTGGATTAGACCGAACGCCAGTTGCAACATCGGCCTCTACTCAAACTGGAACGTTTGGAATCCAGATGGGCGATACGTACATGACGCAAATTATGGGAAAGAAGCTGGGACCCTCAGGAATACCTGGAAAGATCAGCAAGGTACACATTGATCTGCCTCAAAACGGCATGCTCGTGATTTCAGCAGATGATGCGCTACGTCTAGCAGGTATCCCTGTAACAAGGCGCTTTACAATCACGTTGCAGCCATATGTCCGTTCCTGTCAGCTTCAAATGCATGTCATTCATACAGAATTTAGTGGTATTCCTGTAACTAATTTTGCCGCGAACTATGAAAATGCCATGAATCAAGCTGTACAGTTGAAAGCTTCTAGTCTTCCTGGCGGCTTTACCTATTGTGCAGCAGGTGTACGTACCAATCCACAGACGCTGTTTATTGCTTACTCAACCGCTTCCGTGGAGGGATAATATATTCCACAACGAAAGGAGGACGCGATACTCTCCGCACGGAGAGTATCGCGTCCTCCTTCGTACGAGAGCGTAGGCACAGAGTATGCCAAACAATAATGCCAACGCTGTTGTCAAAATTGCGATAATCGCGCTATTTTTCAGGTCCGTTAAGAAGAATGACGAGCCGAATACTACTTTTGGCTTCAAACATGCACAAAAGCGGCAAAATGGAGTGGAAAGCATTGTTTTCTAAGTCAGAATCGGGTAAGCTTTTCATTATCTGGATTGCTATCTCCGTTTTGCTCTGTCTTCGAGGTAGGTACGAGGATGTGCTCAAAGTATAGCAATCTTTGCACCACTTAATTGCTCGTTACAGAAGGGTTGGTTGATGAACGATGAATGAAAGCTTCTCTTTCTCTGCAGCTGTTGCTAACGATCGGTATCGAGTTGGCGATTTGGTGCCTTTTCCCGCTGGCGATAACCTTATCCTGGTATATTCTAAAAACAGCCAGGTAGCTCGATTCTTGCGTGCAGAAATCGTTGATCTGCTAATGCAGTGTCGTGAATTCAAAACGCTTGATGAACATCTCCAAACCTATTGCCACAGGCGACAAGCGAGTGCAGCGACACTGTACGCCTTACGTAGAGAGCTACAGAAATTGGTGCAGAATGGTTACTTAGTCTCACGAAGTAACACGCTAGAATCCCTTCAAAAGCCAGTTGAGCAAGCTAATTCTGTCCGGATTACCACTATTGGATTTCCTACCTGCGACCGGGTTGAGGCATTGCAGCGAGGTATGACAAGCTACATCGAGAACAGTCAACACTTTGGAAGAACTAATGATTTCGTCGTCGTCGATGATTCGACAAGTGCTGAAACTCGGGATGCTTACCGACACATGCTACGGACGTTGAAGTCTCGGTACAGTGTGAACATCGCCTATGCTGGATTAGAAGAAAAGCAAGCGTTTGCCAAGAAACTTATCGAGGTAGGAAATGTGCCTGCAGATGCTGTGTACTTTGCGTGTATGGGCGACAAGCAATATGGTATCACTACAGTGGGTGCAAATAGGAATGCACTTCTGCTACATACGGTCGGAGATGTGATCTTCAGTGCTGATGATGATACCCTCTGTCAAATCGCTGCCGCTCCCAACGCGAAGGAAGGACTTGCATTAAGCTCGGGGGAGAAGCTTTCAGAGGTGTGGTTTTTCCCAGACCGGGAAAGCGCGTTGCAGTCCGTCCATTTCCTTGAACAAGACATTATAGCACTGCATGAACAGTGGCTCGGACAAGATCTACGGTCTTGTATAGCCCCCTATGGCGGTAATGATGAAGTTTCATTCACTCAGGCGGAGCCGGGGATGCTGCGTCGATTAGCAATGCAGAAAAGCCGAGTCGTATTGACCTCGAACGGCACGATTGGCGATTGTAGCTGGGACAATCCCCACTACCACCTGTTTCAGCGCGATAACACTTTTAAGCGCCTAACGCGCTCGGAGCAGGAGTATCGCTCCGCTCGTACCAGCCGAGAAGTGGCTCAGGTGGCGACTCAGATATCTATCACAGAGAGAACCGACCCCATGTTCGCTATGTGTATAGGTCTGGATAACAGAGAACTCTTACCGCCTTTCACGCCTATCGGACGTGCCGAAGAGGTTGCGTTTGGTGCAATCCTCTCAAAATGCTTTGACGCGATCTACGCTGTCCACCTACCTTGGGTCCTAGTGCATGCTCCACCCGAAGTGCGAGCGTTCTCGGCACTAAGTATATTTGGGGTTGGGTTTAATTCCTGGATACCATCTACCCTCAACCTGTTTGATCCAGGCTTTGCAAGAACTCCCAGTGAACGCCTTTACAAATTGGGCCAATATCTGGAAGAACTAGGCCGTCTGCAGCAGACCGATTTCGAAGAGTTCGTTCACTTACGTGTGTGGAGTAGTATGAGTTCATTGATCTCGAGGCTGGAAGAACAACTTCAGAATAGTGAAGAACCTCCACCAGCATTTTGGCAGCAGGATGTAAGAGCGTTAATCGCTCTGTTGCGCCAGAACGCTCTAAAGCCAGTTGATCAGCTATACACGCTTAATGGTGGACGGGAGCAGATTCAAGGTTTGCTGGTTCGGTTCGGACAAGTGCTGGAATGGTGGCCGTCTACAGTAGAAGCTGCGCGTCGCCTTCGTATGGAAGGATACCGATTAGCCCAGCCAATTTAAACCTTGTCTTTCATAGTGTTCAACAAGCTCATAAGCTAAAGGGGGATTGCAACACATGATCGCACCTATCAGTCTGCGTCAAAAGCTTGAATGGTCTCGTGCCTGTTCACAGGCTATAACACCTTATCTCGAATCCCATCCGGTAAGAAAGTTACAACTCGGGACCGGTACTAATGTTTTAGATGGGTGGTTTAACACCGATATTTGCCCATCGTCGTCGGAAGTCTTTTTCCTTGACTCGACGAGGTCTTTTTCCTTTGACGATGCTACGTTTGACTATATTTTCTCAGAGCATCATATTGAACATATTACCTACAGTGAAGGTCTGTTTACCCTCCGAGAATGCTATCGTGTCTTAAAGCCAGGAGGCAAAATTCGGATAGCAACACCGAGCCTTGAGGCGTTGATAAGCCTTTATACACCAACACCAAATGATCTGCAGCAGCGCTACATTCAGTTCACTACTGATGCGTTTCTCCCAGAAATCCGCGTCTACGACGCTGCCTTTGTCATTAATAATGCGTTCCGCAACTGGGGGCACCAGTTTCTCTATGATCGTGCCACCCTTCAAAATGCTTTGGAGGAAGTAGGGTTTGTTGATATTACCCTTGCTGTGCCTGGTGAAAGTGATGATGAACAGTTGCGTGGAGTAGAGAAGCATGGTCAGTTTATTGGTAATGAGGAAATGAATCGATTTGAAACGATGGTGCTAGAAGGAATGCGCCCTTTGTAAGACATATCTTCTATTGCCTCATGTTATTCATTACTGCTTGACTTGAAGATGTGTGCATGGTATGCTCACTATGCGGGCACAGCCATCAAGCGAGCTGGGCTGCTCACCTTACAGAGGAGTACTGCACATCTAAACCCATTCTCAAGGCTCTCTCGTCGTAACGTATGTCGAAACTGGTAGCATTGTCCATGTTAGCATCGGTAGTACCGTCTACATTTTAGGGAAAAGGAGTTTCACAATGTCGAGCAAGCTATTCGCTTTTCAAGTTGCCAAGCCAATCGAGTCTTCAAACGAAGAGCTAGACGTTACACTGTATGACCCACAGACACAGATGTCGGTGTGGCAGGGAGGTGCTCGTCCGCTAGCGGTGTATTGCACTCGGAATGTTTACACGGGATACGTGCATTGTAATGCGTATGGAAACTATTGTAATGGGTGGAACCCCATCCAGTACGGGTATAATTGTGACTAGTCATGTCCCTAATTGCTCGCAATCATTCAGGCTGCATTGTGATAGCATAGGGTGTAGCTACTAAACCAAGGAGAGGCTTGACCTTCGGTCCAAGCCTCTTTTGAATATGCCTAAGTTGCAATGAAGGCTTTGAAGAACCTATTCAGCAAAGCGACGCACGATTACTACCGATATCGGCTGTGCAAGTGCGAGAAGGGCTTGGTTGTAGGTGAACCTTCCCATTCCCGTTGCAGTTTCGGCCACTCGCCCATATCAATCGGGTCCCGGGCTTGCACAATTCCTTGTGCATTCATAAAGCAGTAGTAAGGAGACAAGCCGCGAGGGTTGTAGGTGTTCAGGAATTCTGAGATACTATCTGGTGCAACTAGAATCGGCAAATTTACCTCTACTTTATCTTCTTCGCGAATAGTGTTGATCCAGGTGTAGGTTTCGGCAGTACTCGAGTCGCTGACCAGAACAAATTCAATGCCTGCTCGTTCTTTCGCTTGTATGCCCAGCCTGACAAGCAAAGGCATTTTCCTCCGGCAACTTCCACAGTGTGGCGAGACGAAGATAAATACCATTGCCCGTCCGACATAAGTAGCCAGTCTCACCGCTTCACCAGAGAGTGTTTTGGCTTTGAAGTCTGGTGCAGGCATACCTATCGAGAGTTCAGGAAGCTTCTCGCTCTCTGCTACTCGCTCTCGCAAATCCTCCTTTGCCCGCAGCCAACGAACGACCCGCAGCGTAAGTAACAGGTTCACCAGGACCACACCCCAGAGGACAATTAAACTGATGAACCAAATCGTTTCCATAATTTCCCTCCAACTCTGCTAGTTGACGTACATTTTGAGTGGGATGTTGTTAAGAACACCACATCCTTTCAAGCCAGGAGAAGTATTGCACTTCAACCAACGTGAAATGGTTGCCGCAGTGTTCCAACCACATCAGCTAGATTGGTCACTAGCACGACAAAACAGACTGCCATGAGGCCAATAAGGATGATCTCAACTTCAGAGAGGCTTTGAAGAGGACTAACGAGCGCCCAGACACCAACCAGACCACACAGGATTAAGAGTACATTTCGTGCCACGTCATAAGGAGAAATACGCCGCTCCGTCCGACCGAAGCAGTTACATGTTACCCTTATATCACGTTGCAAGACCAGCACTAGGGCTGCAGAGAAGACCGTCAGTAGAGCCATTGCCAGTAGGAAACCAATTAGCAGTACGCTTCCTCCGATTGCCATTAGGAGCACGATGGCCGACTCGACCCCTAGGAAAGTCCAGGCTGCTGCTTTACTCCAACGTGTGGGCAACAGTCGAAAATCTACAATTGCCTCTTGAAAGTTGACGATGTCTAGTATTTTTCCGCCTAGCGACAGGGCAAACACCAATATAATGGTAATGCGACAGAACATGAGCACATAGACAGCAGACATAGGTACCTCCTTACATGGCGATTTCCCAACGAATATCCCTTATTTTTTTCGGCTGCGAGGTGTCCCCTTGCCGTGATCCATCTTGCTGCCACGATGCAACGTTTATCCAGCGATGTATCTCGTGGGCATAAAAGTCGGTGCTGACAATCAGCCCGACTGTTTCCTGCTCTGCCTGGCCGGGATGTTCCGCAATTTGTGCACGACAAGCTTGTAGAATATCCCACAGCAGTTTTTCCTCCTGCGACGAGGCAAATTGCACCTGCAAGCCAAGTTCGCGTGCCTCAGTACGGGAGATAATGTAGTCATGGGAATAGTAGCCTTCCACCAATTGGTTTACGATTCTTTGCCGGGTACTTGCCTCAGTGTTAGGAAGCTGGTACCCAAGCAACTCGTGAGCAATTTTTCGGATCAGTTTATCAAAACGATAGAACGAACTGAGCGAGGTTGGAAAGATACGCTGGCCCACCAACGCCAGCACCTGTAGTCGGTCTTCTTCGCGAGTTACCCCGAACCAGTCTTCGGCCATTAGTCGAAACGCGCGGATGTCCTCAGCCGAAATCATTCCTGGTGCATCAGGTGGGGTTGGGCCAGCCGAGCCGACATGTGAGTCTATTGGACCAAGTCCAGCCATCGGTCCCAGTACGAGTTCATGCGCGCTTAGACAAAGTAGCGTCCCTGCCGATCTGGCTTGATAAGGGACCAGGATAGTCAGGTGTTGGGTATACTCGTGCAGCAGCAACGCAAGCTGGCGAGTTGTCGTCACAGTACCGCCCATAGTTGAGAGTACGAGGTCCAGGTGTTCAGCTCTTCCCCTTTTCCGCAGGCATTCGTAGAGAACGCGCACACTGTCGTCACTGATCATTGAAGCGTAGACAATGACAGGGTTGCCACGCAGAGCCTCTAATTCGGAAAGTTGAGGGAAGGTGATTGGTTCCATGAACGTACTCCTTAAAGGGTAGTTGTTGGGTCAATCCCATTGTTCACCTTGACCAGCGAACTGTTGTACGGTGCCGCTTGTAGGTTGAACATCTCCGCGTAATGCCCACTCTGGGCAAGAAGTTTCTCGTGTGTTCCTTGCTCGGTCAAGCGCCCATTCTCTAGCACCAGGATGCGGTCAGCATGGCGCACAGTGGTGAAGCGATGCGAGATAAAAATCACTGTTTGAAGTTGACCGTCTTCACGATTTTTCAATAGTTGTTGAAAAAAACGCCGTTCTGTGTAAATATCTAAAGCAGCCGACGGCTCGTCGAGGATCAGGATTGGCGCATTGCGTAACAGTGCACGAGCCAGGGCTACCAACTGTCGCTGTCCGCCCGAGAGTTCATGTCCTTTTTCCCAAAAACGTCCTAGCACTGTCTCATACCCGTCTGGCAACTGCGTGATCACCCGATCTAGACCGCTGCGCCGAGCTGCCCCCTCAATTCGGGAGGGGTCATTAAGCCAATTCACCTGACCGACGCCGATGTTCTCGCGTGCCGAAAGATGATAGATGGTGTAGTCCTGGAAAATCACGCTCAAGTATGCTCGCAAGTCGTCGCGATCAAGGGCTTGAATATCCACACCATCCAGGAAGATATGTCCTTCTGTTGGCTCATATAGACCGCCCAGCAACTTGACCAGCGTCGTCTTACCCGCGCCGTTTTCACCTACCAGCGCAATTGCCTCTCCTGGGCAAATTTCAAAACTCACATTCTTGAGTACTGCCTGGTTGTTTCCCGCATAGTAGAACGATACGTTTTGGAACTCAATACGTGGCGTGGACGAGATAGCAGCCAGATGTGCCTTTGCTTCCGGGTGACGTGCCTCCACCTGGGGTTGCGTAGCTAAAAAGCGAAAGAGGCGCGACGCAAAAAGATTGCTCTCGTGCAATCCACTTTGAATGAAGGTAAGTTGTGTCACTCCCCCTTCCAATTGAATAATAGATTGGGTGTAGAGGTTGAACTGTCCGATGGTGATTGCTCCTTGCAATGCCTGAAACGCCGTGAAAGCGATCAGGGCAGGCTGGATCAACGCCAGAAGCGTTCCTGCAATCCCTGAATATAACAACTCGCGGAAGGCGAGTTGGCGATCTTGCTTATAAGTTGTTTCGAGCAGGTTCCGAAGGTTAGTGAGCAGAAAATCCCGCAGACCAAACAGCCGAATCTCTTTTGCTGCCTGGTCGGAGGTGAGCAGCGTGTTGAAATAAAACTTCCTACGCTCGGTTTCAGCACGTCGAGCGATAACATTTACACGTGTCGTGCCAAAGCGCGTTGAAACCCAGAGTGTTGCCAGCGAAGCCACAAAAATAACTGGTACGATCCATGCATGCCAGAGCAGTACTACCACTGCCAGTGAACAGAAGGTCGTGAGTGTCGAACCCATCATCAGTAGTCGGTCGAGGAACATTGGAGTTCTATAAGAGGCTTCGTTAGCGGCTGTTCGCATTTGATTGTGAAACTCTGGGTCCTCGAAGGAGGCGAAGTCTATCTCAGAGGCTTTCGCAGCGACAAGCAATTGCACATGATTGGTAAAGCGTGTGCGGTGTAGATCGTGTAGCACTGTGTTTAAGCGCTGTAACAGCTGTGTCAGGAGGTTGGCTCCAGCTATCAGCATTAGGAGAAAGATGAATTGGGTGGGCAGGGTAGACCTGGAGTGTGTGGACTGTGCCGCCTGCACCAGGATTTGGAGTAGTGTTGAGGTGACGAATATGCTTATCAATGGGAGCAATCCGATCAGAAGCGTTAGACCAAGTGACGTAACAAAAAAAGGTGGGCTCGTCTGCCATAACAGTCGCATAAGTGGTTGTATCGTCGCAAAGTAGCTACGAATAACCTGAAGTTTCACGCGAGTATTCCGCAAAAATGTACTCATTAAGTTAGCCTCTACACGATTTACCCATTTTGCTAGTGTTACTAATTGGGAGCATACATCTAGCTGTTCGCGCCGCGGATTAGACAAGCTGCCAGTGCCTCTGTCATCCTGAGTTCCGGCACCCGCTCTTCCACGAAAATGAACTGACCGTTGGGGTTGTTCTCGATGAAAACATAGCGTCCGTCAGGAGTCAGGATGAGATCCATAGTGCTAAAATTTAGCTTATAGCTTCTGACCAATGCCAAGCAGCGCTCAGCGACCTCCGTTGGCAATGTTGCCTTACGGTACGGAATATCCGCATCGTAGTGCCGCCAGTCAATCAGCGTTTTTTCATGTACCTGAGAATGAATCTCGGCGGCAAATATGTCATCGCCGATCACAGTTACCCGTAGTTCTACTTGCTTGGGAATATATTCTTGGAACATACAAGGTACAAGGCCAATCGCATCCAGTAGTGCTAGTTCTGACCCTGTAATCATCGTAGTGTATGTCCCGTAAGGCTCTGGTGGAGGCTGTTCGGGATGCCTCTGCGCAATTTTTGATGCCCCCAGGAAGGGATCGGTCATCACCTTGAAAACGACCTGTCCATTGCACGAGTCGTAAAAGGCTCGTGCTTCTTCTGGGTCTGTTGTAATGAGCGTACGCGGTACCTCAAAGCCTAGTTGGGCAGCACGGTGCAATTGGCTGCCTTTCCAACTAGCTTGACGTATATATTCGGGGTAGCTGATCCAGTAACAATCAAGCGATGCCCACAAGCTCCGCAACGTGTGATCAATCTCATCCTTCGCGAAATCACGCTCCTGCTCTGAAAGATCGATTGGCAAGCCAAATTCATCTGGTCTTCGCCACCAAATGGAGCGGATAGCATTCAGGTCTATAATACGACCATTCGTTCGAATTGTGATGGAGCCTTTCCAGGTGCTAGTCTCGTTTCCAAAGCCCAATGACATCATAGTATTCAAGGGAATATCATCAGTATTCAGCCGAACTGGTTCATGCCCCATCTCTTGCAACATCAGGATAACGTCGTCAGTATGAGGGTCATTTATATTCGTTACGATGACAATCTGTTTCTTGTCCATGCAATTTCCCTCTCTGTTTCATCTATTTACAAAGCTGCTTCTGTAGGCAATTGTTTTTAGAACGACAGACAACGTTTCTGAGATGGGAAACAGTTTCCACTTCGTGGCATCCTTGAAATCTAACCGTCTTTATTGACAAGGCGGCTAATGAGATTATGCAACAATTCTGTCACAAAAACAACCCTGTTACATGTTTTTCAGCCTTTATAGGCTTCGGAGTACTACTGTGTAAGAGTCTTTCTCTAAAGGTAATACGTGTTGTACAAGAGAAGAGGAAGAGTACAATCACAATGTCTTTATTTGGTCCTACGCCAACAATAAAGGAGCCTGTATGAAGATGGTCTTAAGTTTCATCTCTGTCGAACAATCTATTCTAAGGCAAGGATGGGCTAAGGCGAAAGAGGATCGCAATCGTCCGCCACAAGTGCTGGGTCGCCTGGAAAAGCCGCCAGAGAAGAAGGACGGTCTTGTTTGTATCATTGATGAAACAGGCTCTATCTCCAAGTCAATAAAGATATGGATGCCAACTGGTATTCTTGTAGCAGAGATGTACTTGCTGGTTGCATCACCTTGGAGCATACATAAAGTAGACCTAGACTTATCTGATGTTGATCGAGATGTATTCAGCATGCGCTGGTTTAATGGCCTTCATTCCATAGCGCGGACGCGGTCAGGTTTCCTCGTCACTAGCACTGGCCTGGACTTATTACTGGAATTTGATCAAGCAGGACAAGTGCTTTGGAGTTGGTGGGCGTTAGAGCATGGTTTAAATAGAACACCGATGGGCCTACAGCGTTACATTAACAGATCAGCAGATCAGCGTGGCTTTTTTTATAGTACAACAACACATACGACACACATCAATTCAGCTGTAGAATTAGCGAACGGAGATATTCTAGCTTCTCTGTTCCATCAGGGTATGGTCATCTACATAGAACGGAAGAGTGGTCAATGGGAGCCTCTTTTGGAAAATCTAAATCATCCTCATTTCGTACGTCTGCAAAGTGAGGATACCTTCACCGTTGCAGATAGTGCTCATGGTAGAGCCTTACTAGTCAAAATGCCCTCGAGCAAGAATGCCTATATTGAAAGAGAAATCAATCTTGACACAGAATGGCTTGCAGATTGCTTCTATGACAAAGAGCGTGGTATTTGGTGGCTTCTAGATGCACATAATTCTCACGTAGTCATGTTTAGTGAGGAATCGAAGAAGTATTCTCATCTAGTCTTCAACCCTGAGTGGCGTCTATATTCTCTACAGCCAATGCAATAGCACGAAGAGGGGTGTCACAACAACGAGAAACCCACCAGCCCTATCAAGGCTGGTGGGTTTCTCGTTGTTGTGATATTATCCCTTCACTGCACCGGCGGTCAGACCCGACACGATGCGGCGTTGGAAGATCAGAACGAGGATCACTAACGGGATGGTCACGATGATAGCGGCGGAGGCAAGTTGGCCGTAGGCGGTCACGTGTTCACCATTGAAGCGCGTGATGCCAACTGTCACAGGTTGTGCAGTTTCGTCGACTGTCAACGTGAGACCGAAGAGGAAGTCGTTCCATACGGCGATGAACGAGAGAATGGCTGATGCGAAGACTCCTGGAGCAGTGAGAGGGACGATGATGCGCCAGAGAGCGCCGAGGCGAGAGGCTCCGTCAACGCGTGCCGACTCTTCAAGATCCGGTGGCAGATCGCGGAAGAACGAGGTCAAGAACCAGACCGTGAGCGGCAACGTAAGCACGAGGTCCGGAATGATCAGCGCAAGGTACGTATTGTAGATGTTGAGGGCGGGACTGGTGAAGAGTACGAAAAGCGGTCCAACCAGCGCGATAAACGGAATCATCTGCACGGAAAGGATGACCGCGAGTACCACAAACTTGCCTCTGAAATTCATACGCGCGAGAGCGTAGGCACAAAGTATGCCAAACAATAATGCCAACACAGTTGTCAAAATTGCGATAATCGCGCTATTTCTCAGGTCCGCCAAGAAGAATGACGAACTGAATACTTTCGTGTAGTTACCGAGTTGAAACGACTGCGGAAAGAGCGTTGGTGGCGATGCAGTAGCCTCAAGGTCGCTCTTAATCGAGGTTGTAAATGTCCAGTAAAGTGGGGCGAGAGCAATGAAAACAATAATTATCACTGCGATATAACGTCCTACGTTACCTGCTGTCCATTTTCGCTCTTCAGGTGCTACACTTCGAGCACGTGCTCTGGCTCTGGTTGTGCTGATAGTTTGCTGCTGTAATGCCATAGTACATCTCCTTT
>JAABUQ010000801.1_pt1 | contig 72344 bp, 72 predicted proteins | sample 5560001 | NCBI WGS metagenome assembly JAABUQ01 (sample SAMN10711888, study PRJNA513371) | rock metagenome | isolation source: Antarctica rocks | place: Antarctica: Victoria Land, Finger Mt nord | collected 2015-12-18 | reverse complement strand
GGCGGTGTTATCGTTCGCGGTCGGCTGGCGGGCGAGCGCCACTCCCGGCAAGCTTAGCGCGAAGCCCAATGCGAGCGGCGCAAGATGCTTGATCATAGGTCTTCTCCTCTGAAAGGCGTTTAGATGCGGGTGAAGCGCTGGCGCTCCGCCAGCACCTGATCCGCGTTGTAAGCGGGAGCGTTATCGTCAAAGCGGGTCCAACCTTGCGTCCGGTAAGCTTCACGTCGGGCAGCGACGTTTACGGTGCTCCCATCGCCGAGTGCGGCGCGTGCAGTCGGTACAAGCGCGTCCTGGACTCGCGCGGTGACGAGCGTTCCGCCACGCCGGACACCTTCGGCATAGACGTGCGCGTCCTCCTCGGGGACTCCGGCCTTGGTCAGCGCGCCAATCAGGCCGCCCGTCGCACCGCCGATCGCTGCGCCGCCGAGCGCGCCAACCGCCGTCGACACCAGCCAGCCCGCCGCGACGACGGGACCAACCCCTGGAATCGCGAGCAGTCCAAGGCCGGCGAGCAAGCCGCCCGCGCCGCCGAGCGCCGCACCGATTCCCGCGCCCGAGCCGGCGTCCCGCGCGGCTTCGTCTGCAGTCCCGGCAGTCGTCGCGCGGCCATCCACGGCGTGTTCGCCGCTGGCGTTGCTAGCGACGATGCTGATGTCGCGGTGCGGAACGCCGACCGCTTCAAGATCTTTGACCGCGCGTTGCGCGTCGTCGTAGCGGTCGAATAAACCATTTAAGGTCTGGGTCATGTCGTATTCTCCTATGTTTATACATGTCAGGGTGAGATTCAGTGGGTGTCGCTTAGGCGGTGCGAAAAACCATCCGGCCCACGACTAGCAAGATGACGGCGCCAACAACGGCCACAACCAAGCTGTACAGGTTAAGTCCCGTCACCCCGGCCGCTCCGAACTGGTTGAACAGGAACCCGCCGACGAGCGCGCCGACGACCCCGAGAATGAGGTCGATCGCGAGACCTTCGCCAGTCTTGTTGACGATCTTGCTGCCGATGAACCCGGCGATAAGGCCGAGGATAATCCAGGCGATGATTGACATTGTCCGTCTCCATACAACGGCCCGGACGAAGGCCGGGACGGAGCAAGACCTACGGAGCATGCTTGATTTAACAAAGATGCACGCTCACCAAGCTCATAGGTGCAGCCGCACCTAAACGGCGAGATTTCCGACCGACCGCTCGGACCGCTTCAGATGCTAGCCTCCGAGCTGATGCCCACGGTCCCGCGCCCAAATTATGGCCTCGCCACGATTGTGCGCGCCGAGTTTGCCGTAGAGCCGGGCGACATGATTCCTGACCGTGTTCCGCTTGAGCGATAAGGCTTCGGCGATCGCCGTGTCGCTCTTGCCTTTCGCGATCAAGCCCAAAACCTCGCGTTCGCGCGCGGTGAGCTCGACGGTCGGGTGGTCCACGCCGCTCGCTGCGGGCGAACGCAACGCGGCAAGCCGGTCCATGATCTTCTGGCTGAGCCAGCTCGAATCCTGCATCGCGCCTTCGATCGCGGCGATCAGCTCGAGTTCGGTGCGCTTGCGTTCGGTGATATCCTGGAACGCGGACAAAATGCAGTACTGGCCGTTGATGGTCACCGTCTCCGCCGAAACCAGGCAGGTGACAAGCGCGTTTTCACGCGTTTTAAGCTTAAGCTCATAGCCACGGAACGCGCCGGTCTCGGCGATCGTGCGCTCCACCTCGCGCCGCGTCGCGCCCGTGTCCCACAATTCGAGATCGACGGGCTTGCGGCCGATAACGGCTTCATAGCTCCAACCGGTGATCTGAAGGAACGCGTGATTTACGTTTAGAATGCGGTTGCCATCAAGGCTACTCAGCATCATCGGCACCGGCGCGAGCCGAAAGGAGGTCGCGAACCGCTCCTCGCTCTGCTTGAGCGCGATCTCGGCGCGTCGGCGCGGCTCAAGATCGGCGAAGGTGAAAATCATGCAAGGCTCGTTGCTCATCGCGGCCGGATGGCCCGCGAGCAACACGAGCTTGGTTCCCCCGCCCGGCGAGGGCAGCTCGGCTTCCATTTGCGGGATCGTCTGGCCATCCTTGAACAGCGCCTTCGCTAGCTCGCGCTGTTCCGCGCCGGCGAGGATGTCCAGATCGTAAAGAGTGCGTCCGACGATTTCGTCGGCGCTGAACCCGGAGAGTTCAAGAAAGCCCTCGTTGACGCGCACGTAACACAGGTCCGCCAGGCGTGCGATCAGCGCTGGCGCGGGGTTGGCGTTGAACATGCTCTCGAAGCGTTCCTCGGCCTCGAATGCCTCTGTCGCGTCGGTGAGGACGAGCACGAGGCAGTCGGGTGCGCCGGACCCATCGCCAACGACGAGGCCGCGCGCGCGGTGCACCCAATTGGGCTCGGACCGGCCCCGGCGCGTGACGTTGACCACGACATCGCTGAACTGCTCGCTGCGGCACAGGCGCGCTACGGGATACGCGTCGTCGGGCAGCTCGCGGCCATCCCGGTAAGTTAGCAGAAAGCTCTGCTGGTAATCGCGAACGGTCGCACCAAGATCGTTCAGGTTAGTAATGCCGTGCATCACGAGCGCGGCTTGGTTTGCCCACGCGATCTGTCGATCGGCGTGCAGCAGCACCACGCCGTCGGTCATGCGGCTGACGATCTGCTGTAGCTGGGAACGGTCCGGCTCGGTGCCTTGAGGCTTCTCGGGAGCGGACGTATCTTTAGCGCCCAAGTAAATTACCCACAGCCAGCTTTCCCCCCATTAGACCATAGCCGACCATCAGTGTAGCCAATAGGGACAACGTTCGCCACTAAATCTGAATCTCGGTGCTAATGTTGATCATGTGAGTCGGTGGTACACAGAAGTACGCCTTTAACCGCCTACGGCGTAGAGATCGAACGCGCCGCTAAGTCTTGCGCGAAACCAGCCCAAGGCGACAGAATCAGTATTTTCAGCAGCTTGCATGACATGGTCTGAGTAGAGCGCGACATTCAGCGCCGTCCAGCACGGAGAAAGCTCGATCGCCTCTTCGGGTGTAATGCCGTACGCCTCCAGGAATGCCTGCTTTTCGTCGATGCCCAGATCATGCAGCGCCAATGCCATCTCCCAAATCCTCGGCACGTTAGACTGGCAGTCTTCCCAATCGATCACCGCGATCACCTTGCCATCGTCGTCGACGAGCAAGTTCTTGAGCCGGAGGTCGCCATGATTGAGCGCGGGTGTGGGTTCGAGTTCGACCAGCCGCGCAAACGCCGCCTTCAGTTGCTCGGCGCGACCCTGCGGAAGCACGCCCACCTCGTCCAGCGCGGCAACACGCGCCTTCCAGTCGAACGGTCCTTCGAGATAGGCGCGCCACGTCTCGCAACGCGACAGCGTGTTCTGTGACCAGTCGAACGTCTCGCCGAAGCCCGACGTGGGAATCGCGTGAATGCGCGCGGCGATCTCGCCCATCTGGCGGACGATGCCGAGCCGGTCGGGATGTTCGGTGGCGACGCGCCCGCTCGCGCACTCCTCGATCATGTAAGGCGTGTCGATCACGTCCGAGCCCACCTGCAGCACACGCACCACGGGGACACCTGCCGTCGCTGCCTGTTCGAGCGCCCAATGCTCCTTGAGGAAGGCCTCGACCTTGCCGCCGGTCACGCCAAGGCGGACGACGACCTGCCCGGCTTCGTAGCGCACGCGGAACACATGGTTGGTGATGCCGCCACCCAGAGGCTCCGCGCGACGCGCCTTGCAGTTCAGATGGTGCTCAACGATCGTGCGCGCGTGGCGCGCCATTTTGGCCTGGTCGCTTGCCATCACGCGACGTCGAGCGCAGCGAGGCGCGACAGCAGCCCGCCCAGCTCGTGGGCGCTCGCCAGCTTCAGCGTGCCCACCTTGCCCGCGAAGGCAAGCTCCATCGGGCCGACGTGAACGCTGAGCCCGACCCCGTCGAGGAAGGAGTCCATCGGCGTGTCGCCCGCGCCCACGGAGTCAGCGAGGCTGAAACCTAGCGTCTCGGCGGCGAGCCTCGCCCCGGCCAGTTTGTCGATGCCCTGGGCGGTGATAAAGCTTGCCGGGCGGGCGTGCTGGTAGGCCATCAACCGGTCGGCCGAGGTCTCGATCAGCAGGAACAACATGCACACGTCCTGGCGCGCGAGGCGTACACGCAGTTCGGCCAGCGGCTCGGCGGTGATTAGGCTCGCGCTGGCGTATTTATCGGCGATGTGAGGCACGCGGTCCGCATCCGGGGTCCAGATGATCTCACCCTGCTTCCAGTCGCGCGGGTAATGGAAGAGCAGCAGTTCGTCGACGCCGTTTTTCACCATCGCCTCGATCTGGTCGAGCGTGGCTGTGATCGTATCGGCCGGCAGCGGACTTGCGCACAACTCCTCGAAGCAGGGCTCGCCGTTAGCATCGAGATCGAGCTGGCCGACGATCGCGCCGTTGAGCGACACAAGCGGCACGGGCCGCGACGACAACTCGTACCATTCGCGGCCGAAAGTGTTGAGGACGTTTAACGGAAAGCGCAGCGTGTTGAGAACGACCGGTCGTCCATTAGCCTGAAGCGCCTTCAGTCCAGCGACGACCTCGGGGGCAATTATTAGTCGCCCTTCATGCTCGTGCAGCGCGGTGCCGTCCAAATCGCTGATCACTCCTCCCGCCGAAGCGAAACGCGAGCGCGCGAGGAAGTCGGCCAACGCCGCATCGATCGGATCGGTCGACATTGCGGGCTCAACCGACGGGCAAGGGATAGGGTTGCCGTGTCACGAGATTGTCATTGCGAGGACGGGCGATCAAAGGGTCCCGGCCCTGAGACGCCCGTGTCGGTTTGTGCTTCGCGAGCCGGGGTGTGGAGAGAGAGACCCCGCCCCGGTCTCAATATCCGCAGCCATGACGCTCGCTGGCGCGCGCGCGCGACGGTGGTCCCTATTGGTTTATAGCTGGCTTATCTTCCCGCGTTCGCTTCCGGATGCGTTGGGCTTCGACCTCGATGGAGGTCGCGCGGTTGTTGGAGATCGAACCTTATGAGGGAATACCTGGACCGTATACAACGCCGCCCAGGGTCAAGCGCCCTTGCGGCGGGTTGCCCTGGTTCCTGCAACGTCATGCCGTCTCGGGTGTTGGTCACCGCGCTAAGCACGTTGCTTCGGGCAGCCAGCCAAGGAGGATATCATGGCCGACATCGCGACACTCCAGGAACTGTATGTGGACGAGCTAAAGGATCTATGGTCCGCCAACGATCAAATGGCCAAGACCCTCTTAAAAATCGCGCCTGAGGCGACGAACGCCAAATTAAAGCAAATGCTTGCAACCTCGCAGAACGGGATCGCGACGCACACGGAGCTCCTGAAATCGCTGATCGAAGGGCAAAACGAGACGGTCAAGAAGGAGCATTGCAAGGGCATGGAAGGCCTCGCGGCCGAGGCGATCAAGCACACGGTCGACAAAGCACCAAAAAAAGGCCCAGTGCTGGATGCGGCGATCATCGCGCAGTATCAGCGCATGACACACTATGGAATCACGGGCTTCGGTACCGTCGCTGCATTCGCGAAGGCGTTGAAGCTTAATCGTGACAGCGACAGGCTCGAAGCCGCCGTCAAAGACATGCATAGCGGCGATGATTTGATGAGCGAACTTGCCGAGTCGGCTGTGAACGTAAAGGCCGTTTCTGGGTGACGTAGGAGCGCTGGCCTCGAACAACGTCTACCGAAGCCGGATCAGCGTAAAACCGTAAAGCCGCGTCCACGCCGAAACGCAGACGCGGCTCGTCGCAAAGGCGGATCACTCGGGTTCAGTGAACTTCCACACGCGGATGCCGCGTGCGCGCGCCTTGTCGGCGAGGTTGGCCGAGACACCCGAGCCAGGGAACACGACGACGCCGATCGGCATCGCTTCCAGCATCGCATCGTTGCGCTTGAACGGTGCCGCCTTGGCGTGGCGCGCCCAGTCGGGCTTGAAGGCGACCTGCGCGACCTTGCGGTGATCGGCCCAGCGCGCGGCGATGCGCTCGGCGCCCTTGGGGGTGTCACCGTGCAGCAGCACCATGTCGGGGTGCTTGGCATGGACCCGGTCGAGCGCGGCCCAGATGCGGTGGTGGTCGGCGCAGGCGGCCCCGCCGGTGAAGGCGATGCGCGGTCCGGGCGGCAGCATGATCTCGGTCTCGCTGCGGCGCTTGGCGGCGAGGAAGTCGCGACTGTCGATCATCGCGGCGGTCATCGTGGCGTGGTTGACCTTCGATCCCGCGCGCGGTCGCCAGGCCTGGCCGAGGTGGGTTTCGTGGAGGTCGGCGGCGACGTCGCGCATGAACTCGAAGGCGTTGCGGCGTTCGATCAGCGACAGACCCTGCGCGAGGAGGCGTTCGAGTTCGACCGAAGCGACTTCGGAGCCGTCCTGCTCGCGTTGGCTGCGGCGCTGCGCGGCCTCGTTGTCGCCGAGCTCGCGTTCGAGCCGCTCGATGCGGCGGTGGAAGAGGTTGACCACAGACCAGAGGAGGTCGTCGAGGTCGGGTTCAAGGCGGGTGTCGTTCAAGGTCGAGACGAACGCGTCGAAGATGTCGGCGATCGCGCCCTGGGCTTGGGCGGCGTCAGGGAGCGGCCTCGGGTCGGGGTCGTCGCGGCCGGGGCGGTAGCCGTAGAGCTGGAGTTCGTCGAGGAGATGGGCGGTGGGGGATAGTCCAGGGTCGTCTTCGCGTGCGGTGTCGGTCATGGTGGCTCTCCGGCGACGACCGCGCTCGTCGCGGCCTTCGTGGGCGTCGAGAGCCGGAAGCGGAGCGAGGCCGCACCCGCAGGGCCGCAGCGCAGCGGAGGACGGCGGGAGGGAGACTTTCTTGCTTCGCGAGGAATGACGCGAAGCGGCAGGGGAAGAAAGTCGTACCGGACGCTGTTGCGGCCTTGCTCAGGGCGAAGCCCGGCGCTTCTGGCCGACAACGACCCTCTGAAAGGCCGTGAGTGCGGGTACCCTCGCTGGAGGTGCCATTACCGGGCATGTGAGACTGGCGACCTTGAGTCATCCGGCCCGCCGCTCGCGTGGTGGTAGGAAGCGCTCGGCGTCCTCGGCGGCGAGTTGGACCCGGAGCGCGGCCGCGAGTTCGTGGGCAGCCAAGGCGCGCAGATCGTCGTTGAAGTCGCCGAGCGTCGGCACGAGCGTCAGCGCGTCGATCCCGAGTTCGGCGGCTCTGGTGGTAAGTTGCTTCGCCGCCCAGCAACCGGCGGCGTCGTTGTCGCGCGCGATGTAGAGGCGGCGCAGCGTCGTGGGCAGATCGAAGGCGGCGAGATGGCTGGCTGAGAGCGCGGCGACGATGGGCAGAGTGGGCAGGACGGTCTGAAGCGAGAGCATTGTCTCGATGCCCTCGCCGAGGCCAAGCACATCGTGGACAGGGCCGAAGCGGACGCCGTTGCCGAGGAGATTGCCCATCGCGCGACGCGGGGACTCGACCGCCGCCTTGTCGCCGGCCCGTGTCAGCCAGGTCCGTTGCAGTCCGGTGATCGTGCCGTCGGCGCCGGTCACCGCGGCGAGCAGCGCCGGGTATGCCGTGTCGGGGCCGTGCTCGTCGCGGTAGAAGCAGCGCGGGTGATATCGCAGCGGCGCGTAAAGCAGTGAAGCCGTGATCCCGCGTTTTCGTAAGTACGTCTCGGCGGGCGTGCCGAGGATCGAGCGACCGCTGGCATAGAGCCGCCGTGCGGCTTCGGGCGATCCCGTCGGCGCGGGTGGCTGCGTCTCCGTCGGCTCGGGTCTGGGCAGGCGGAAGAAGTCCCGGGCTTCGTCAAGGACGTCGCGCAACCGGGTCAGGCGCTTGTTGCGCGCAATCAGGTCGAGCAGGTCGCCATGCTCGCCGGTCGCGGCGTCGCTCCAGCGACCCGCCGCGCCACGCCCGTTCGCGGACTGGTGCAGGCGCACGTAGAGGCTGCGCCCCTTGGAGTTGTCGACATCGCCGACGAGCCAGTAGCGGCCGTGGCGTCGACCGTTGGACAGATAGTGCCGACATACCGCCTCGGCGTGGGACGCGAGATGGCGCGCGAGATCGGCGGCCGTGCCTCGCATGGCCGTGGCTCCCATGAAAAAGGGGGCCCGCCACGTTCGGCGAGCCCCCCGGCTGGAGTGAGTGCCTATTCGGCGGCGTGGGCGTACGCCGAGAGCGGCACGTCCTCACTCTCCTCCTCGGTGCTGATCGGGTCGATAGCCGATTCGCCGTCGTTCGCCGCCGTTTCCACGACAGGCGATTCCAAGTCGGCTTCGGGCACCTCGACGTCGCCGGTTTGCGCAACGAACGCCTGCCCCGGCGTGCGTAGCGGATCGGGCAACCAGTCGGTGCCCGCGAGCAGCGTCTCGGCCGCTTCGGCCATCTCGCCCTTCTTCAGGCCAGCGATCCGAACGGCGGCGGAAGGCCCGCGCGCCTCGCGCACCGCGCCCTCGATGCGCGCCTTGGTCACCCGGCCGAGGAAGTTGGCAACTGTCGGCGTCCAGCTTCGCGCAAGGTCGAGATCAACCGCCTGCGCGAGCACGTCGGCGTGCGCGAGCGCGCGCGGGCGCTTGCTCCACGCCTCGTAAACCGCGTTGACGCTCAGCCCGACGCAGTGCGCGAACAGCACCCGCCGGGTCGCGTAGTCGAAGTTCACAAGCGCGTCCCAGAGATCGCCCGGCTGGTGCGGCAGCGTTTCCATGAACGCGGCGTGCCGAGCGGTCTGCGCTTGCGCGAGCGCGCTATCCGCCATCCCGGGTGCCTGGACGGCGAAGGCGACGCTCTTCACCTCGAGATCGAGGCAGCTGTCCATGCCATAGTGGTAGAACAGCTTGAGACACAGCGCGTGCAGCGCCGCCACGAACGCCACGTCGGGATCGCGCCCGACCGCCTCGCGCAGCGCCAGCGTGCGATGTGCGGTCAGTTCGGTGATGAGCCGGTCCGAGAGCGGCTTCATGCCCTCGTCTTCTTCCGGCTCGGCTCCGGGCTGGGACGCTTCGCAGGTGGCCGACGTGGACGCCGCATTGTCGTTGGCAAGCTGCGCCACGGCGTAGCGATCAGCGTCGGAAGTCTCGTCCTCGCCGGTCGGCTGCTCGACGACGATGGGCAGTTCGTCCTCGGGCCGCACATAGCCGCGCTCGAGCTTCACGCGGCCATTGCCGTCGATGCTGACGAACGTCCCCGCGATCGCAAGATCCTCGGGTCGGTAGCTCGTCGGCCGCTCGTCGTACCCCGCGAGCGCCCGCTCGATCTCACCGAGCCGCGCATCCACCTCGTCGGGCAGTTCGGCGTCGTAGTACTCGCTCTCGATCTGCTCCTGCTCGGCCGCGAGTGCATCGCGCGCCGCCTGCTCGGCGTCGGTGAGCTCGACGCGCTCGCCGACGATGCCGCGCAGTCCCCAAATGTGCCCATACGGAAAATCGGGTGCTGCCTCGACCCAGCGCCAGCCCTCGGCTCGCACCGCGTCTGCCTCGTCGCGCAGCTTCTCGGCGACGAGCATCTCGAGCAGCCCGGCGTCGGTCAGCCAGCCGCCGTCGTCCGATTGGAACAGGTCGCGCAACACCGCGCCGCCCGCCTCCTCATAGGCGTTCAAGCCGATGAAGCGCACGCGCTTGTCGCTCGCGCGCACGGTGGCCTCGGTCAACATCCGCCGGATGGCATGCGCGCCCTTGTCGTAGCCGCGCTGGACCGCGTCCCACACCTGCTCCTGGCGCGCATGGTCGGGATTGACCGTGAACGCCATCAGCTGTTCGAGCGTCATCGCGTCTTCGGCGTAGAGGTCGAGCAGTGCGGGCGAGACCGACGCCAGCCGCAGCCGCTGCTTCACGACGGAGACCGAGACGAAGAACGCCGCCGCGATCGCCTCCTCGCCCATGCCGCGCTCGCGCATGGCCAAAAAGGCGCGGAACTGGTCGAGCGGATGCAGGGCCACGCGCTGGATATTCTCGGCGAGGCTGTCCTCCTCGGCGAGGCCGCCCTCGCGCACGACGCACGGGATCGGCGTAGTCTTGCCCAGCCGCTTCTGCTTGACCAGCAGTTCGAGCGCGCGGAAGCGCCGTCCGCCCGCCGGGATCTTATACTCGCCCGTCTCCGCGCCGCTCTCGTCGACGATGGCGCGCACCGTCAGGCTCTGCAGCAGCGTCCGCCGGGCGATGTCTTCCGCAAGCTCCTCTATCGACACCCCCGCCTTGATATGGCGGACGTTCGCCTGGCTGAGCCGCAGCTTGTCGAACGGGATGTCGCGCGAAGGACTGAGCGCGATCTTCTGAACCGACTTGGTCATGGGTCACTCCACGACGGGCACGGCCGGGAGCCTCTCTCCCAACCTCCTCACCCGTCACGAAGCGCAGCGCCGCCCTTTTCCTCTCAAATCCGCCGATCCGCAAAGGCGGGTCGGCGTGGAAGCGCACAGCCGCTTCAACACGGACCCATCTTATTGATCCTTTCGGCGCGGGCGGAGAATCAGGCGCGTCTCGAAATGCGAGCAATCCTCTGCGGCCTTTGATATCGCTCGCGGCGTACGATCGCGTGGTTAGGGCCTAGCTCAATAGCGTCAGTCTAGCATGCGGCTGTTCGCCCGGATGCTTAGAAGCTGCTTTGACGCCAGTCTGACTGTTCCGTCCTAAGCAGGGTGAACGGCATGAAAGCCACGGGAAAACTGGAGCGGGCGAAGGGATTCGAACCCTCGACCCCGACCTTGGCAAGGTCGTGCTCTACCACTGAGCTACGCCCGCTCGGCGTTTGGCGAGCTGCGCTGTTAGCAAGGCGGGCGCGGCGATGCAACAGGCTTGGCAAGCGCCGCGTCCTCGCCACATAACGACGATACAATTCGGAGATACGATCCTTGGCCAGCCTCGCCACCGCCGCCACCGAACGCGCTGCCCTGGAGGACTTTCGACGCGACGTGATCGAGGGATCGATGACGCAGCTCGTGCTGGTCGATTTCTGGGCGACGTGGTGCGGCCCGTGCAAAACGTTCACGCCGATCGTAGAGCGCGTGGTCGCGAGCTATCCGGGCCGCGTCGCGCTGGTCAAGGTGGACATCGACAAGAACCAGACGATCGCCGCGCAACTGCGCGTGCAATCGGTCCCCACGGTATACGCGTTTATGGGCGGCCAGCCGGTCGATGCCTTCGCGGGCGCGATCGGTGAGCGCGAGCTGAAGGCGTTCATCGATCGGCTGCTCGCCGCTGCGCCCGCCGTGCCGGGCGAGGCGGAGGATATCGGGCCGCTGGTGGAGGCCGGGCTGGCCGCGCTCGATGACGGAGCGGTGGACGAGGCGCTCGAAATGTTCGGCGCGCTCGCCGCCGAAGCGCCCGAGCGCGCCGATGTGGCCGCCGGTCTGGCGCGCGCGCGGACGTTGAGCGGCGATCCCGAGGGGGCGATCGCCGGACTGGACGCGCTGCCGGAGGCGGCAAAAAAGGATGCGGTGGTTGCGCGTGCACGCGCGGCGGCGACGCTGGCCTTGGCCGCTGGCGAGGCGGGGGACCTGACCGCTGCGCGCGTCGCTGCCCGCGCCGCGCCGGACGATCCCGAGGCGGCATTCGCGCTCGCTAACGCGCTGATCGCGGCGGGCAAGCGCGACGAGGCGACGGAAACCCTGCTGGCGATGATCACGCGGGATCGCACTTGGAACGATGCCGCCGCCAAGCAGCGGCTGTTGCAGTTGTTCGAGGCGGAGGGGCTCGCCGATCCGTGGGTGACCGCGCAGCGTCGCCGCCTGTCCGCGATCCTGTTCGCGTGAGCGCGTCCGCGCACCTGCCGGTGGATCTGCCCGCCACCGTTCCCGTATTCCCGCTGGGTGGAGCGGTGTTGCTGCCTGGCGGCGCGTTGCCGCTCAACATCTTCGAACCGCGCTATCTGGCGATGATCGCCGACGCGGTCGCGGGAGACCGGATGATCGGCGTTGTCCAGCCGCGCGACGAGGGCGAGGTGCCCGCGCTGTTCGCGGTGGGCGGGCTGGGGCGGATCACCGAGTTTGCGGAAACCCCCGATGGCCGCTGCCTGATCGTGCTTTCGGGCGTAATCCGGTTTCGCGTGTCGGGCGAGTTGAAGGTCGATACGCCCTACCGCCAGGTCGAGGCGGATTACGAAGCGTATCTGGCCGATGTGAGCGAGCCCGCCGCAATCGATGCCGATGCGCGCGCCGGAGTGGAAGCGGCGCTGAAGGTATATCTGGACGCAAATGGTCTGTCGGCGGACTGGGATGCGGTCGCGCAGGCGGACGATGACGCGCTGGTGCGCACGCTCGCCGCCGTGTGCCCGTTCGAGCCCGTCGAGAAGCAGGCGCTCCTGGAAGCCGCCGACTTACCCGCGCGCGCGGATATGCTGGTCGCGCTGATGCGCTTCGCGCCGGGCGTGGCGGAGATGCCGAGTTCGATGCTGCAATGAGCGGGGTGCCGCGCGAGATCGATCCCCGGCTGCTCGAGGTGCTCGTTTGTCCGCTCAGCAAGGCGCGGCTGGAGTATGACCGCGCCGCCCAAGAACTGGTCTGTAGCGAATCGGGGCTGGCTTACCCGATCCGCGACGGCGTGCCGGTGATGCTGGTGGAAGAGGCGCGCGCCCTCGATTGAGCGCGCCCGGCCCAGCTTAGACCTTCGTCTTATAGCAGGCCGATAAGAACTGCGGCCACTTCTTGCCGCCGGTCGTGCCAGCCGCCTTCGCCGCCTGCCAGTCGTTCGCGCAGGCCTTACGTTTGAGGTCGGCAGCCAACTGCTTTTCGGTGCGCGGCTTGCCCGACTTGCTCACGCCCGCGACGGCTGTTGCAGCTTGCGGAGCCGGCGTGACCGCAGGCGTGCGAGCAGCCATTGGCGCAGGCGCTGCGGCGGGCATGCTGGGTACCGCCATGGCAGTCTTGTGCACGCGCTTGGGAACGGCGGAAGTGGCGGCCGTCGGGGAGGAACCGGGTGCGGCTGCGGAAGTCGAAGCGGTTGTGGTCGTCGCGGCGGCGGTAGGCTTGTGCATCCGGGCTTTCTTGACCGGCGCGGTGGTCACGGTCGGCGAGGCGGGCGAAGCAGTCTGCGCGATCGCGACGGCGGGAAGCGCGAGCAGTGAAAGCGCGATGAGCGTGGAACGCAGGATCATGGGTGGGGCATCCCCTTTGGGTGGGCAGGTGGCGTTCATCTAGCACCATCCCTGTGACGCGCACGTCGCAGGTTCATGAAACTCGCGTAACGCTCAGGCCACCCTAGAACAGGGCCAGTTGCGTGGCACCCGATCGGCGGAACAGGTCCGTGCGCAGCGCGGGAAGGCGTCCCTCGACCGCGTGCCGCCGCCGGGCGGCGGCGACGCGGGCGTGGATCAGATCGGCATAAGGGCCCGAGCCGCGCATCCGCGATCCGAACGCGGGATCATTGTCGCGTCCGCCCCGGATGCTCTGGATCAGGCTCATCACATGCGCGGCGCGATCGGGAAAATGACGCGCGAGCCAGTCGCGGAACAGCGGCGCGACCTCGCTCGGCAGGCGCACGGGGATCGCATATACGCCGATCGCGCCGGCCCTTGCAGCGGTTTCCACCAGCGCCTCGATCTCGTGATCGGTGATCGCGGGGATAATCGGTGCGATCAGGACGGCTACGGGCACCCCCGCGTCGCTCAGCGAAGTCACGGCGGCGAACCGACGCTTGGGCGCGGGCGCGCGAGGCTCCAGCCGCCTCGCGAGGACCGGATCGAGCGTGGTGATCGAGATGCCGACGTGCGTCAGTCCCTCGGCGGCGAGCGCGGACAGAAGATTGAGGTCGCGCGTGATCCGGTCCGATTTCGTGACGATCGAAACGGGGTGACGATGTTCGAGCAGCACCTCCAGCAGCGCGCGCGTGATGCCGTGCTGGTCTTCGATCGGCTGGTAGGGATCGGTGTTGGTGCCTATCGCGATCGTGGCGGGCTGGTAGCCGCGCTTGGCGAGTTCGGCGCGCAGCAGGCGCGGCGCGCTTGGCTTGGCGAAAAGCTTGGTCTCGAAATCGAGGCCGGGCGAAGGATTATGGTAGGCGTGAGTGGGCCGCGCGAAGCAGTATATGCAGCCATGCTCGCAGCCTCGGTACGCGTTGATCGAGCGATCGAAGGGCACGTCCGGGCTGGCGTTCCTGGTGATGATCGTGCGCGGATGTTCGATCGTGGTGGTGGTGCGCGGTGGTGTCGGCTCGCCGTCGATCGTCTCGGCGAAATCGCGCCAGTCCCCGTCCGCCTCGCGGGAGGTGTCGTCGAAGCGGGTCGAGCGGGCGTTGAGCGTTGCGCCCCGGCCTTTGTGGAGGATCGACTCGGGCATATCGCGAGATAGCTGATTGTGCGGAACGTAGCAAGAACACGCAGTCAGTGCGCCGTCAAATGTTTCGCGATCTGGTCCACGCTGAACCCGGTCAAATCCTTGTTCACTTCACCCAGCAGCCGGGTTTCGATCGCCTTACCATAATGTTTGCGCATTTCGCCCAACGTCTTGGGCGGGGCGGCGACCACGATATGCTCGGCCCAGCCATCGACCGCGAGCCGGTTGAGCAGATCAGCGGCGTGCGCGGCAAAGCGGTCCTCGTCCATCTGGTGCCAGTCCGTCCCCTCGATCGCGCTGCGACCCGGGCCCGCGCTGGAGTGGCCCTTGCCGGGGCGATCGGTGCCCTGATCGTGCGTGGCGGGATGTGCCTGCGTCTCGTGGCTAACGACTTCGAGCGCGGGGTGGGCGGTGTCCCCTCCATTTCGGAGCAGGAGGAGCTTGGCGCCGTCGGCGATGGCGATCAGGGTGTTGTGGGGGAGGTTCATGGATGGTGAACGAGTGGAGCGGTGTTAGGGTGCAGCCTCTGGCGAGGGACTGCGGGATGCGGATTGCGATTGCGGCGGCAATGCTGCTTTGGGCTGGGGACGCGAACGCGCAGGTGGCGACGGTCTCGCTCGCGCCCGGAGAGACGCTGCTGCGCGTCTCGACGACGGGCACGGTTAAGACGCAACCAGATCAAATCACGATCACGGCGGGCGTGGTGAGCCAAGGCCGCACCACCCGTGAGGCGTTGGCGGCGAACAACACCACCGTCGCGCGGATGATCGGCGCGGTTCGCGCGTCGGGGATCGACTCGGCAGACGTGACCACGAGCGAACTCGGGCTCAAGCCGCGCTTCAGCAAACCGTCTAAGGACAGTGAGGACGACGAGAGCTTCGTGGCGAAGCCAATCGGCTACACGGTGACAAACAAAGTGGCGGTGCGCCTGCACGATCTGGCGCGTGCGGGGATGCTGCTTTCCGCGCTCGTCGAGGCGGGGGCGAACAGTATTGATGGTCCAGACTTTGCGGTGGCCGATCCACGGCCCGTCGAAGAGCGCGCCCGCGCGGCGGCGGTGGCCGAAGCTGGAACGGAGGCGCAGACCTATGCCGACGCCGCGCACATGCGGATTGCGCGGGTGCTGACGATCAGCGACCGGAGTACGCAGTCTAATTCCAATTATTCGGACGAAATGATTGTGGTGACGGATAGGCGAAAGATTGTCGCACCACCGATCGAGCCGGGCTCGATCAACACGCGCGCGACCGTGTGGGTCGATTATGCGCTAGTTCCGCGCTGACTTGGCCACGCGTGCGGGCGCGGGCATAGGCGCGGTCCATGCATGACATTCGCGCGCTCCGCGCCGACCCCACCGCTTTCGATGCCGCGCTCGCGCGCCGGGGGGCTTTGCCCGAGGCGGCGGGCGTGCTCGCGCTCGATACCGAGCTTCGCGCCGTTCTAACCGCTCTGCAGGAGGGACAGGCGCGGCGAAACGAGGCGTCCAAGGCGATCGGCGCGGCGAAGGCGGCGCGCGACGAGGGCGCGGCGGCGGCGCTGATGGCCGAGGTCGCGGCGTTGAAGGAGCGGATGCCCACGCTGGAAGCGCGCGCACGGGTTGGCGAGGCGGCGGTGCGCGATGCGCTGCTCGCCATCCCGAACGCGCCCGCCGCCGATGTGCCCGAGGGGGCGGACGAAGCGGGCAATGTGGTCGTCCATACGCGCGGCACGCCGCCCGCGTTCGACTTCGCGCCGCTCGAGCACGACGTAATCGCGGCCCCGCTGGGCTACGATCCCGATGCCGCCGCCGCGATCGCGGGGGCGAGGTTCGCGGTGCTGAAAGGGCCGATCGCGCGGCTGCACCGGGCGCTGGGGCAGTTCATGCTCGATACGCAGATCGCGGCCGGGTACACCGAGGTCGCTCCGCCGCTGCTCGTGCGCGGCGCGGCGATGCTGGGCACCGGGCAACTGCCCAAGTTCGGCGACGACGCGTTCCACACCACCGACGATCGCTGGCTGATCCCGACCGCCGAGGTTAGCCTCACCAATCTCGTGCGCGAGCGCATCCTGGCCGAAACCGAGCTGCCGCTCCGCTTCGTCGCTCTGACGCCGTGCTTCCGGCAGGAGGCGGGATCGGCGGGCAAGGATACGCGCGGCCTGATCCGCCAGCATCAGTTCGACAAGGTGGAGATGGTCGCCGTCGCGCGCTCCCAGGACAGCGGGGCCGAGCATGAGCGCATGACCGCGTGCGCCGAGGCCGTGCTCGACGCGCTCGGCCTGCCTTATCGGCGAATGCTGCTGTGCGCGGGCGACATGGGGTTCGCGAGCGCCAAGACGTTCGATCTGGAGGTATGGCTGCCGGGGCAGGGACGATACCGCGAGATCAGCAGCTGCTCGAACTGCGGCGACTTCCAGGCCCGCCGGATGGATGCGCGCTACCGGCCCGCTGGGGGCAAGGGGACCGAGTTCGTCCATACACTGAACGGCAGCGGGCTGGCGGTGGGGCGCACGCTGGTTGCCGTGCTCGAGAACTACCAGCGGGCGGACGGGAGCGTGGCGGTGCCCGAGGTGTTGCGACCGTACATGGGCGGCGTCGAGATGTTGCGCCCGTGACGACCGGGCGGGGCGCTACTCTATGGCGCTCATGGCAACTGCCGCAATGATCGATACACTCGTGATTTCTCGTCGTCTTCGCGACGCGGGGGCGAGCGAGCCCGTCGCTGAGGCCGTCGCGAAAACATTTGCGGAATCGATCGGACCGGCGCGCGAGGAGCTGGCGACGAAGCATGATCTGGAGACCGTGACAAACGCGATCCGGGGAGACTTCCCTGCAGCCCAGGCCAGCAACAAGGTCGAGTTCGCTGATATGCGCGGAGCAGTGGAGCTCCCCCGGCGCGATGTGCGCGCCGACATCATCGCGTCGCAGAACCGCATTCTCGTTGCGGTAGGCGGCATGGTCGCGGCTGGGGTGGGGGTGCTATTGGCGGTGTTCAAAGCGCACTGAATGGCGCGGTGCGCCCTTGCCCTTAAGCCCCCGCCCCGGTCTAAGCCCCCACCATGCGCATCCTGGTCACCAACGACGACGGCATTCACGCTCCGGGCCTCGTCGCGCTCGAACATATCGCCGCCACGCTCAGCGACGATGTATGGGTGGTCGCTCCGAGCGACGAGCAGTCGGGCGCGGGGCATAGCCTCACGCTTACCCAGCCGATCCGGGTGCGGCAATTCGGGCCGAAGCGATATTCGGTGCGCTTCACGCCGACCGACTCGGTGATGATCGCGCTCGGCCTGCTGATGAAGGACAGCCCGCCCGATCTGATCCTGTCCGGCGTCAATCGCGGGCCGAACATGGCGGAGGATGTAACCTACAGCGGGACCGTGTCCGCCGCGATGGAGGGGACGCTCGCGGGGGTGCGATCGGTTGCGCTCAGTCAGTCGACCGAGGAGCGCGAGGTGGGGGCGGAGGCGTTCGAGGTGGCGCGCCACTGGGGACCACGTGTGCTTGGCCCCCTGCTGGCGATGGAGTGGGCGCCGGGCGTGCTGATGAACGTCAACTTCCCGCGCGGTCCGCTCGACCGGGTGCAGGGCGTGCGCGTGACCGAGCAGGGGTTCCGCGATTATGGCGAGCTGGATATCGAAAGCCGTGTCGATCGGCGCGGATATCTCTATTACTGGTTCGGGCTGGGGCGCGAATCGACCTCGCCGGGGCATGAGACCGATCTGAAGGCGCTGCGCGAAGGATTCGTCAGCGTGACGCCGCTGCACCTCGATCTGACGCATTATCCAACGATCGCGGGACTGCGGACGGCGTTCGCCGGCCTCGGGTGAACGGGGGTTTCCGCCTCGCAGCGACAATGTTCGGGGCGGCGCTGGTCGCGGGATGCGGGCGCGAGCCCGCGCCGCGCCAGCTGCCGCCCCCGCCTCCTGCATCGCGTGCAAGCCCGGCGCAGCCCACGTCGCAGTCCGCGCCGTCGCCGCTCCGGCCTCAGCGAAGCTGGCGCGCGGCGCGCGTGATCGCGGACGCGCCGCTACTCCCCGCGCGCGAAGTGGTCGTGGGGCCGGGCGAGACGCTGGACGGCATCGCGCGGTTCAATGGCGTGGGCGTGGGCGCGCTGGCGGTGGCGAACGGGCTGGGGCCACCGTTCGGGCTCGCGCCGGGAATGAAGATCACCGTTCCGAGCGGACGCTGGCACATCGTCAAGCCCGGCGAGACGGGGATCGCGGTCGCGCGCGCCTATGGTCGCGAGTTCGCGCGGGTGGCGCGCGCGAACGGGCTGAGGCCGCCCTATGCGCTCGAGGTAGGGGACCGGCTGCTGATCCCGCCGCCGCCGCCGCGACCGCGGCACAGCGCGCGCTTCGCGGTGCCGCCCGCCCCTGCGAGGCCCGCGCGAGCCGAACCGGCCGTGCCGCCCGCGACAGTGGAGGCGCGCGCGCAGGCGTATAACCTCGATATCGATCAACTACTGGGAAAAGAACCCGCGCGGCGTGTTCGGCCGCGATCTCCCTCCGTCTTTCGGGCACCTTCCCCAAGGGGGGAGGAGAGCACCTTTCCTCCCCCCTTGGGCGAAATGGCCGCGAAGCCGACGGAGGGGATCGGGACTGTTCCGACCGCGCCGATTGTCGCCTCGATCCACCTCGACTGGCCGCTGACCGGTCGCCTGCTCTCCACCTTCGGCGCGAAGCCCGGCGGACGGTTCAACGACGGGGTTAACATCGCGGCGGACGCGGGCACACCCGTGCGCGCCGCCGCCGACGGCACGATCGCGTATGCGGGCAACGGTGTGGCGGCCTTTGGCGGGCTGGTGCTGGTGCGCCACGCGGACGGCTGGCTGACCGCCTACGCGCATTGCGAGGCGCTGCTGGTTGCCAAGGGAGACCGCGTGACGCGAGGCCAGCCGATCGCGCGCGTTGGCTCGACGGGCGAAGTCGATGCGCCACAACTGCATTTCGAGGTCCGGCGGGGCCGGACTCCGGTCGATCCGCTGCGACTACTGCCCGCCCGATGATCCAAGCGTCGGCAAGGGCCGGAGAAGCCGCCCGTGCCCATCCGCCGTTTTCGGCGTCCATGCCTGTGGCGCACTATGGACTTGGCGTATCGCCGAAGTAGCGTGGGGTTCGAGATGCACGACGATGCGGCCGAGGCCGAACAGGATCTTGCAGACGACCGAGGTTGTCCGACGCTGGCCGATGAGCTGAGGTGCTTACCGGCGGAGGCGTGGCGCTTGACGCATCCGCCCCTGCCCGCCAACCCAGTCTGCGATGTTCACCAAAATCCTGATCGCCAATCGCGGCGAGATTGCCTGCCGCGTCATCTGCACCGCGCGCGCGATGGGGATCGCGACCGTCGCGGTCTATTCGGACGTGGACGCGGGCGCGCTGCACGTTGCCATGGCGGACGAGGCGGTGCGGCTCGGACCGCCGCCCGCCGCGCAGTCCTATCTGCTCGGCGATGCGATCGTGGCCGCATGCCTCGCCACCGGCGCGCAGGCGGTCCATCCGGGGTACGGCTTCCTGTCGGAGCGCACCAGCTTCGCCGCCGCGCTCGCCGAGGCAGGGATCGCGTTCATCGGCCCGCCCGCGAGCGCGATTGCCGCGATGGGCGACAAGATCGAATCGAAGAAGCTCGCGCGGGCGGCGGGGGTGAGCGTGGTTCCGGGGTTTGTCGGCGAGATCGAGGACGAGAACCACGCCGCGACGATCGCTGCCGAGATCGGCTATCCGGTGATGATGAAGGCCAGCGCGGGCGGCGGTGGCAAGGGGATGCGACTGGCGTTCTCCGAGCACGAGCTGCGCGAGGGCTACCAGTCGGTCAGGAACGAGGCGCTATCGTCCTTCGGCGACGACCGGCTGTTCATCGAAAAGTTTGTCACCAGCCCCCGCCATATCGAAATCCAGTTGATCGGGGACAGCCATGGTAACCTGCTCTACCTAAACGAGCGCGAATGTTCGGTGCAGCGCCGCCACCAGAAGGTGATCGAGGAAGCGCCATCGCCCTTCGTCACCCCCGAAATGCGGCGCGCGATGGGAGAGCAATCGGTCGCGCTGGCACGCGCGGTCGGCTACACTTCGGCGGGGACGGTGGAGTTCATCGTAGGCGCGGACCGCTCGTTCTACTTTCTCGAGATGAACACCCGCCTCCAGGTCGAGCATCCGGTGACCGAGATGACGACCGGCCTCGATCTGGTCGAGCTGATGATCCGCGTCGCGTCGGGCGAGGCGCTGCCGCTGACCCAGCAACAGGTGCCGCTCAATGGCTGGTCGGTCGAGAGCCGCGTGTATGCGGAGGATCCCTATCGCGGCTTTCTGCCCTCGATCGGGCGATTGTCGACGCTGCGGCAGCCGACACCCTCAGCCACCGTTCGGATCGACACCGGCGTGATCGAGGGCGCGGAAATCTCGATCCACTACGATCCGTTGATCGCCAAGCTGATCACGCATGGGCCGACACGCGCCGCCGCGATCGACGCGCATGTGGACGCGATCGACAGCTACGTAATCCGTGGCCTCAACCATAATCTCGATTTCCTGAGCGCGGTTCTCCAGCACCCCCGCTTCCGCGCGGGCGAGCTGACCACGGGGTTCATCGCGGAGGAATATCCCGAGGGGTTCCACGGTGCGCCCGTCTCGCCAGAGACCGCCAAGCATTTGATCGCGGCTGCCGCCACGATCCACGCGCGCCTTGCCGCCCGCGCGGGCGAGGTGAGCGGGCAACTGAACGGGCACGGACCCGATTGGGGCGACCAGTGGGCGGTGCTGATGGACGGCGCGCGCCACGACGTGCGTGTGATCGAGGCAGGCGAGTTCACCAGTGTCGAGTTCGAGGGCGTGGTGTTGCGCGTCGAGAGCGCCTGGTGCCCCGGTGACCCGCTGTTCGAGGCCGAGGTGGACGGCGCGGCAATCGCAGTCGCGGTCGAGCGGTCAGGCGTCGGCTACCGGCTGACCGCGCGTGGGGCGAAGCATCTGGCGCGCGTGCTCACCCCGCGCGCCGCCGATTTGCAGGCGCACATGATCGTGCGCCCACCCCCTGACACGTCGCGCCTGCTGCTCTCCCCCATGCCCGGCCTGCTGACGGGCGTGCGCGTCGCGGTCGGCGACAAGGTGGAAGCGGGGCAGCCGGTGGCGGTGGTGGAAGCGATGAAAATGGAAAATATTCTACGCGCGCCGCGTGCCGCCACCGTGAAGGTGGTGCGCGCCGAGGCGGGAGCGAGCGTGGCGGCGGACGAGGTGCTGATCGAGTTCGAGTAGCGCCTACCAGGGTACCTCGCGACCCGCATGGGTGAGGAAGGCGAACTTGCCCGAACCCGCCGTGCGCTCGATTACGTCCGCCATGCCACGCGTGCTCTGATCGACCGTAAGTTGACCGCCGGGGCCACCCATATCCGTCTTCACCCAACCCGGATCGATCACGAGCACGGTGCGGCCCTTGGCGTCCGACGATAGCGCGAAGCCCTTGGCCATCATGTTCAGCGCCGCCTTGGTACCGTTGTAGAGCAACGAGCCGCCAGAACTGTTGGCGATCGAGCCGAGCCCGCTCGTCATGAACGCGACCGTGCCGCCCGGCGCGGCATTGGCCGCGAGGCGCTGCGCCGCCGCGACCGGGCCGAGCGCGTTGGCGACGAACAGCGCGGACGATTCCTCGAACGAGGCTTCGAGCGGCGACTGGTGCTTGGGCCCCCACTGCCCCGCGACGATGAAGATCAGGCCGAACCGTTGGCCGTTCAGCTTGCGCGCGAGCGTGTCCACCGACGTGTGATCGGCAACATCGGTGGTTTCCACAGTAACCTTGGTGGCGTGGAGCGCGTCCGAGCGGGTGCGCTCGGTCGCGGTGACGGCGTAGCCGCGCGAAAGGAACTCGCTCGCGAGGCCGAGGCCGAGGCCGCGCGACGCGCCGACGATGAGAGCGGATTTTTCCATGGATGAGCTCCTTCAGACGGTCCCGTTGTGCGGGAGCGCGCGAAGGCCTAGATAGGTCCTGCTTCCTCGGAGGCTATGGCGATAGTACGCGCCGTGAAATAGTTGTTCGGACCCGGGGGCGGTACCCGGCGACTCCACCACCAGTCCTGCGCGGCGCAGGCTTGATGCTGGGGTCGAAATAGGATCGACGTGCAATCAAAGACGGTATCGTTCGCCCGGCCTGAATGCGCCGTAAAACCGTTCAAAACCATAGATGCTAACGATAACGTGGCATACGCAATCGCAGCGTAACTAAGTCCTCACGGACGAAGTTAAACTGACGAAAGCGCGGCTGGGCCAGCCGGGCAACAGAATGGACTCCAGCGGTACGGGGGGCACCGGGCAACAGAAGCCCCCCACCTTACTTCAAGCCTTGTTGGCAACGATTGGCAGTAAGGCCTGCGAATGCTGTACGACGCGCCAGTTATCATGCGATAGCCAGCGATAGGTCGATGTGCAGTTCGCGGTGAATTTCTCCCCGCTTTCCTTGGCCGCGTGTGCGGTGTAGGCAATCGCGATCAGTCCTTCTTGGGGACGGACGATGCGGCCGTTCTCAATCTTGAGTTCGGTCCAGCGCGGCGTATGCGCCACCGCCTCGATCGCCTCGGCACCGCTAAAGATGAACGGGTGCGCGGGCAACACCATGACGCAATGCTCGTCGATCGATTGGCGATAATGCTCCGCGTCGCCCGTCCACAGGCTCGCCTCGAACTCCCAGACCCGGCCATCTTCCATCGTGTCGCGCTCCTTCGTTGGTGTGGACGCCGACGGTCGAGCCCCCGCGCGGGTTCCGCCTGCGTCGGCTTGCGCCCGCGCGCGCGCGCGGCCACAGCCACCGCCGTGACGCCCCCCACCGCCTCTCGCGCGTGCTGAACCCGCCCACCGCCTACCGTCCGTTGGGCTACCGTATGCTCGAACGGGGTCTGCCGCGCCTGTGGGCGAGGGGTACCCTGCCCTGGCCCGATCTGGAACCCGCGACCGTGCTCACGCAGGCGCGCCGCGCGGTTACTGGCGCGGACTTCGGCCCGGACGAGGGCTGGCGACCGGGGCTGGAGCAATTCCTCGCCGCGTGCCGGAACGACGCGAAGTTGAACGCGGTCGGTCGGATGATGAGTCACGGTCAGGCACTCAAGATCCTGACCGAACGCGCGCGGACCTTCGCGCGATTGACGGAGCGGCCTGACTGGGCGGCGCGCCGCCTCCTGGCCCCGCTGGTGATCGCGGGGCCGATGCGTTCGGGGACGACGCGACTGCAACGCCTGCTCGCGCTGCACCCGGGGCTGGTCCACCTGCGATTGTTCGAGTCCAACTTTCCCGTGCCGCCGCGTGGACGGCTCGATGCGCGGCCGCATCTGATGACGGCGTTGCTCGCGGCGGGGCGCGCGGTGAACCCGGCGATCGACGCCATCCATCCAATGCGCGCGCGCGATCCCGATGAGGAGCTGGGCCTACTGGAGCAGAGCTTCTGGGGCGCGCAGCTCGAAGCGCAGCGGCCGATCCCGTCGTATGCGCGCTGGTGCGAGAGAACCGACGCCGCGCCCGCCTATGCGCATCTTGCTCGCCTGCTCCGGCTGATCGGCGGCGCGCGCGGCGACCCCGAGGGGCTGCCGTGGCTGCTGAAGACCCCGCAGCATATGGCGAACCTGCCCGCGCTGTTCGCCGCCTTCCCTGGCGCGCGGGTGATCGTGACGCACCGCGACCCGGTGTCGATCGTGGCCTCGTCGGCCAGTTTGGCGTGGCATTCGATGGTGCTGCAGACCGACGATCTCGATCCGGCGTGGGTGGGGCGCGAGTGGCTGCACAAGACCGCGCAAAGGTTCGCCGCGGTCGCCGCATTCCGCGCCGGGCCACGGGCGCCCGTGATCCTCGATCTTGCGTATGAGGAGATGAACCGCGATCCGCTCGGCGCGCTCGGCCGGGCGCTGGCGTTTGCGGGGCTGGACTATCCTGCATCGGTCCGCCTGGCGGCGACCCAATGGCTTGCGCGCGAGGCCGCCAAGCCTCGCCACGCGGCGCACCGCTATGCGCTGGAGGATTTCGGGCTGACACGGGACGAGGTGCTCGCCAGCGTATGACGGGAAAAGTTATCTCCGGCGCGCGGGCAGCCGGTACCAGGGCGTATCGGGGAACAGGTGGTGTTCGTGGTGGTACGCGCCGAAGTTGAAGCAGCTGGCTACCGCCGCCCATCGCCCCATGCGGTTCGAGCGCGCGTGGTGGCGATCGGCGAAGGCGTCCTCGGCGTGGCGATGGGGCAGGAATGTGCCGAAGTAGAACAGCTGGAGCAGCGCGAGGATTGAGGGCACGCCCCAGAAAAGAATGATGTGCTCCGCGCGTGCCCCAAGCAACACATACACCCCGATGCGAAGCGTGATCAGCGCGAGCATCATGTGGGTGTAATAGCCGCCGAAGAAACGGATCAGCCACGGGCCGAACGCGCGCGGGCGGCCGGGATGGAAATCGGGGTCGGTCTCGCTGCCGGGACGGCGGTGATGCTCGAAATGCGCGCGGCGCAGCGTATCGAAGCTGAGCATTGCGTAGAGCCGGAGCGCAACGCGGCCCGCCCAGAGGTTCAGGGCGGGGCGCGCGGGGACGAGGCTACCGTGCATCGCGTCGTGCGCGACGATGAACAGGCCGGTCGACGCCCACGCCTGGACGAGGACGAGGGGGGCGGACCACCAGCCGAGCGGCCACAGGAAGATGCCGCCGATGTGGATCGTGAGCCACATGGCTGCGATCAACGCGGCGAGCGCGAGGCCGATCGGGGCGGGGCGGGCGCGCGCTGGCATGGAGGCTATGTGCGCGCGTGCGGCGCGGGTCGCAACGCGGCACGTGCGCTCCCTCTCTCTCTCTCCCGCGCTCCGCTGCGCTAGGCTTCCCCTCCCGCCGGTGAGGCGAAGGTGGCCGGGCCGCGAAGTCCACCCTCCCCCTACCGGGGAAAGGGACAGGCCGAAGGCCAGGGGGAGGGAGGGCTCGACCCGGCGCTACCCCGCCAAGCCTTGACGCGCCTCCGCCGCCAACCCCGCCGATCCCGCGAACACCAGTCGCCCCTCCTCCGCCTCCCCGCCGTCCCAGCCACAAACCACGCCCCCGGCCCCCTCGATTACCGCGCGCGGGCCGCACGCGTCCCAGGGCTTCAGCCCGGCCTCGACCACGAGATCGATGTTCCCCGCCGCCACCTGCGCCATCGCGTAAGCGTCGAGCCCGAAGCGCGTCAGCTGTGCCGCTGAAGCCAGCCGCTCGAACGCCGCCGCGTCACCAGGCGCGAACAGGCGCGGATCGGTGGTGGCGAGCGTGGCCTCGGCGAGCGTGCCCGTCCTGCGCGTGGTGATCGAACGCACGCCGCTCCGGTCGATCCGCCGTGCCCCCCGCCCCGCGCCGCCGATGTAGATTTCTCCCAGTACCGGCTGCGCGATCAGCCCGAGCACGGTCCGGCCCTGCCAGCGCAGCCCGATCAGCGTCGTCCACACCGGCGCGCCCGCGATGAAGGCGCGCGTGCCATCGACCGGATCGAGCACCCAGACGTACTCGGCACCGGCACGGTCCTCGCCATATTCCTCGCCGATCACGCCATGATCGGGGTGAACCGCAGTAATGCGCCGCCGGATCGCTGCTTCGGCGGCGCGGTCGGCATCGGTCACCGGATCGAAGCCCTCGCTCGCCTTGTTGTCGGCTGCGGCACCGACGCGGAAGCGGGGCAGTGTCTCGGCGGCGGCGACGCTGGCGAGTTCGAGCAAGAACGGTTCTAAAGCGTGGGTGATCATGGCACAGGCTTACTACCGCCCACGGCCTTGCGCCAACAGTTTCACTGTGCCACTGCGCTGATACATGACCCCCCGCCCGCTCGCCGAGGCCCTCGTTACCGTGACTACGATCGAAGAGGCGAACGCCTTCCTCGCGGACCTGTGCACACCCGCTGAAATCCGCGCGTTGGAAGAGCGGTGGGCGGTCGCGCAATATCTTGACCAGGGCTTGCCCTACCGCGAGGTGGCGCGCCTCGCGCACGCGAGCACGACGACGGTGGTGCGCGTGGCGCGATATCTAAAGGAGATGCCGCACAAGGGCTATCGGCTGATGCTCGATCGGATGGCAAAGCTGTGAGCGCACCCACTTCCACCCCGCGCCTGCGGATTGCCATCCAGAAGAGCGGACGTCTGGCGGATCGATCGCTCGAGCTGCTGCGCGACGCAGGACTGCGCGTGGTCAAGGGCGCGTCCGATCTGCTGCAGCGCGTCGAGAATGCGCCGGTCGATCTGCTCCGCGTGCGCGACGACGATATTCCGACGTTCGTGGCGGACGGTGTGGCGACCTTCGGTGTTGTCGGCCAGAATGTGCTCGACGAGGATTTCGCGCATTTGGCGCGGCCGCCCGAGGTGGTGATGCCCTTGGGGTTCGGGCGCTGCACCCTTCGCATCGCCGTCGCGGCCGAGACTGCCTATCCAGGACCGGAGTGGCTTGCGGCCAAGCGCATCGCGACGAGCTATCCCAACATCCTCGAACGCTGGCTCGCGGGGCACGGCGTTTCGGCGGAGATTGTGCGGATGAAAGGCTCGGTCGAGGTCGCGCCCCGCCTGGGCGTCGCGCACGCGATCTGCGATCTGGTGTCCACCGGCGCGACGCTGGAGGCGAACGGGCTGGTCGCGCGCGAGACGGTGTTCGAGAGCGAGGCGGTGTTGATCCGCGCGCCCGGGCTGGTGCACGAGGGTCTTTCGCATCTGGCGGGCATATTGGAACAGCGGTTCGCGGGCGTGGTCGAATCGCAGGGGGCGAAGTACATCCTGATGAACGCCGCGCGCGCCGATCTGCCCGCGATCATCGATATTCTGCCCGGCGCGGGCGCGCCCACCGTGACGCCCTTGGCGGGACGCGAGGATATGGTCGCGATCCATGCCGTGGCGGAGGAGAATGTGTTCTGGGAAACGCTCGACCGGCTGAAGGCGGCGGGCGCGAGCGCGATCCTGGTGCTGCCCATCGAGAAGATGATGCGATGAGCAAGCCTTCCCTCACCCTCGCTCCCTCCGGTCGCGTGTTCCCGCGTAGCGCCAGGGAGAGGGGGCGCGCCGCATGATCCGGCTCGATTGGGCCAGCGCCAGCGAAGCTGCCCGCGAAACCGCGCTCGCACGCCCCGCGCGCGGGCGCGACGGCGCGGTTTCGGCGCGCGTGGCCGAAATCTTCGCCGATGTGGACGCGCGGGGGGCCGACGCGGTCGCGAACTGGGCGGTGCGGCTCGACGGCCACGCGCCGCGAATAGTGTCGATTAACGCGGCGGCGGTCGCGGGAGCGCGCGCGACGGTTGCACCCGAGGACGCGGACGCGCTCGCCTTCGCCGCCGATGCGGTGCGCCGCTATCACGACGCGACCCGGCCCGAGGACAGCGCGGCGTTCGAGACCGTACCCGGCGCGCGCGTGCGGCGCGTATGGCGGCCGATCGAAACGGCCGGGCTGTATGTGCCGGGCGGCACCGCGCCACTATTCTCCACCCTGCTGATGCTGGCGATCCCGGCGGCGGTCGCGGGCGTGCCTTATCGTGTGGCGATTACGCCGCCCGCGCGCGACGGCTCGGTGCACCCGATGATGGTGCTCGCCGCGCATCTGGCGGGGCTGGAGACGCTGTGGCTGCTGGGCGGCGCGCACGGGATCGCGGCGCTGGCGCTGGGCGCGGGCGTCCCGAAGGCGACCAAGATTTTCGGTCCTGGCAACGTCTGGGTGGCGGAAGCCAAGCGGCAAGCAGCGGACCGTGCGGGCGGTCCAGCGGTGGATATGCCCGCCGGCCCGAGCGAGCTGATGGTGGTTGCGGACCGGCAAGCGGATCCGCGCGTGGTCGCAGCCGACTTGTTGAGCCAGGCCGAGCACGACGCCGACGCGCAGGTGATCTTGGTGGCGCTGGGTGCAGGCATCGCGGACGCGGTGAGTGCCGAGGTCGCGCGGCAGGTGGCGCTACTACCCAGGGCCGAGACCGCGCATGCGGCACTGGCGTCCAGTCGCGCGCTGGTGGTAGCGGATGGAACGCAGGCGCTCGCCGTCATCAATACCTATGCGCCCGAGCATCTGGCGCTGAACTGCGCCGGGGCGGACGCGATGGTGCCGCACATCCGCTCGGCGGGAACGGTATTCGTGGGGCCGCACACCGCCGAGACCTTCGGCGATTACCTGAGCGGGCCTTCGCACGTGCTGCCCACCGACGCGGCCGCGCGCGCGTGGAGCGGCGTCGGCGTGGCGAGCTTCATGACCAGCTTCGCGGTCCAGACCGCGACCGCCGAGGGCGCGGCTCGGTTGGCTCCGATGGCGGCGCGGCTGGCGCGCGCGGAGGGGCTCGAAGCGCACGCGCGGGCGGCGGAGGTGCGGGCGTGAGGCTGCGCGCCCTCCCTCACCCTGCGCGTTCGGCACAATCCCTCTCCCTCGTTCGCGGGAGAGGGTGGTTGCTGCACCCTCTACGGCCTTCAGAGGGAGAGGGATGCGAGGCGAAGTCGAGCGGGGTGACGAAGGACGCATGAGCGGACGCATCCGCCTCGATCGCGGCGAACTGCCCTGGGCACCGCTCGTGCCGGGGGGGGAGGGGCTGAACCGTTTGCCCCAGGAGCCCGTGGCGCTGCGGGGGCGCATGGCGGACCTCTGGTGCGTGCGGAACGATCAGATCCTGCCCGTGCCCGGGAGCAGATTTGCAATCGAGCACATCGGCAAATCACTCGATCTTAAAGTCCATTCGTCCGATTTCGGCTTCGATGAATGTTTCATCCCGGAAAAATTGCTCGATCGATTGGACGAAGCAATCGTCTTCGATCTCGATGGCGTCTACGGATTGGCGGGGGCACCATGCGGCGGGATCGTCGCAAACGCCCGCATCATCGAAACGTTGGAGCGAGCATTCGATTGGTCGCGCTTGCCCACCCCCACGGTGCGCCTTGCGGAAGCGGCGCTACATCCTTCCAGGATGCTGGCGACGCAAGCCCGCGCCGATGTGTTAAAAGCCGAACATCGTAGGATGTGCGAAGCTCTTGGCCTAGATACGAAGCCGCGACGGATTGTGTGGCTGCCGAACGCCGACCGCGCAAGCTTCGAGCATTTCGGGTTGCAGGTGCGCTGGGAAAGCGATGGCACCGCTGTCGTCACCATCGGCACCCCCGAGCAGAACGACCTTGTCCTTGCCGCCATGGGCGTCGCCGTTCCGCCACGCGCGCCTGTCCGCCGTGCCGAGGTCGCGCGCGATACCAAGGAAACGCGGATCGTCGCCACAGTCGATCTAGGTCGCACCGCGCCGATCCACATCGCCACGGGTATCGGCTTCTACGATCATATGCTCGAACAGGTCGCGCGCCATGGCGGCTTTTCGCTAACGCTCGCCGCCGAAGGCGATCTGCATATCGAGGCGCACCACACGATCGAGGATTGCGCGCTGGCGCTTGGGCAGGCGCTGCGCGAGGCGCTCGGCGATCGCAAGGGAGTGGCGCGGTTCGGGTTCGTCGCCCCCTTGGACGAGGCGGAGGCGGCGGTGACGCTCGACCTGTCGGGGCGGCCGTTCGTCAAGTTCGAGGGCGAGTTCAAGCGCGCGACGATCGGCGAGTATCCGACCGAGATGACCGCGCACGTCTTCCGCAGCCTGGCGGACGCAATGCGCGCGACCATCCACGTCAAGGTCACGGGTGACGACGATCACCATAAGACCGAAGCCGCGTTCAAGAGCTTCGGGCGCGCGCTGCGGCAGGCGATCCGGGTGGAGGGGGAAGGCATTCCCTCGACCAAGGGCGTGCTCGCGTGATATGCTGCGCATGAACGTCGTCGTCGTCGATCTGGGCGCATCGAACATCGCCAGCATGGTGTTCGCGCTCGAACGGCTGGGCGCGCGTCCGCGCGTCACCGCCGATCATGCCGCGATCGGCGAGGCCGAGCGGCTGATCCTGCCCGGCGTCGGCTCGGCGGCGTTCGTGATGGAGCGGCTGCGCGCCAAGGGGCTCGAGCCGGTCCTCAAAGCTTTTGCGCGCCCGCTGCTCGGCGTCTGCCTGGGCCAGCAACTGTTGCACGAGGCGAGCGCGGAGGGACCGACGCCATGCCTGGGGCTGCTTCCCGGCAGCGTCGAACCGCTGGAGGCCGCGCCCGATCGGCCCGTGCCGCACATGGGCTGGAATCGGCTGGCGGAGTTGGCCGCGCATCCGCTGCTCGACGGGATCGCGGAGGGCGCGCACGTCTATTTCGTCCACAGCTTCGCCGCTACCGTCTCTCCCGCCACGATCGCGCGCGCCGACTATGGCCGCCCCTTCGCGGCGATCGAGGCGAAAGGCAACGTGATGGGCACGCAGTTCCACCCCGAACGATCGAGCAGCGTCGGCGCGCGATTACTCGCCAACTTCCTGGCGCTGCCATGCTGATCCTGCCCGCGATCGATCTGCGCGGCGGGCGCGTGGTGCGGCTGCTGCATGGGCGCTTCGACGCGGAGACGCAGTATGGCGACAATCCGCTCGCCCAGGCGCGCGCGTTCGTGAGCGCGGGGGCGCAGTGGCTCCATGTCGTCGATCTGGACGGGGCGAAGGACGGCGCGGTGCGGCAGACCGCGACGCTGGGTGCGCTCGGGCAGGTCGCGAGGGTGCAGGCGGGGGGCGGCGTGCGGACCCGTGCCGATGTGGACGCGCTGCTCGCCGCCGGGGTCGAGCGAGTCGTGGTCGGATCGGTCGCGGTCGCCGATCCGGGCGAGGTAACGCGGTGGTTGGCCGATGTCGGCCCCGAGCGGATCACGCTCGCGCTCGATGTATCTACGGCGGGGGATGAGCCCCAGGTGCTGACGCGCGGCTGGCAGGACGGATCGGGACGGACGCTGTGGGATGTGCTCGACGTCTATCCGCCGGGCAGCTTCCGCCATCTGCTCGTGACCGACATCGCGCGCGACGGGGCAATGACGGGGCCGAATACCGCGCTCCTGGCCGAAATCGCCGCGCGCCGCCCCGATCTCGCGGTCCAGGCGAGCGGCGGTGTCGCCACGCTCGCCGATCTGGTCGCGTGCCGCGCGGCGGGAGCAGCGGCGGCGATCGTGGGCCGCGCGCTGTACGAGGCGGCGTTCACGCTCGAGGAGGCGCTCGCGTGCTAGCCCGCCGCATCATCCCATGCCTCGATGTCAAGGACGGCTGGGTCGTCAAGGGCGTGCGCTTCCGCGACCACGAGCCGATGGGCTCGGCGGTGGCGATGGCCGCCGCCTATGCGCGCGCCGGGGCGGACGAGCTGGTGTTCTACGATATCGCTGCCAGCCCCGAGGGGCGCACGCTCGACTATGCGTGGGTGAAGGAGATCGCGGCCGAACTCGATATCCCTTTCACGGTCGCGGGCGGCATCCGCACCGTGGCCCAGGGGGTGAAGTGCCTGGAGGCGGGGGCGGACAAGGTGTCGATCAACTCCCCCGCACTCGAACGGCCCGACCTGATCGACGAGTTCGCGCGCGTGGCGGGCGCGCAGTGCGTGGTGCTCGGCGTCGACAGCCGGGTGGAGGACGGCGACTATGTCGTCCACCAATATACGGGCGACCCGCAAGCGGACCGGGGCACCGGGCGGCGAATGCTCGACTGGGTGCGCGAGGGCACAGCGCGCGGCGCGGGGGAAGTGGTGCTCAATTGCATGGACCAGGACGGGGTGCGGCGTGGCTACGACCTCAAGCAGCTGCGCGCCGCGCGCACGGTGCTCAGTGTGCCGCTGATCGCCAGCGGCGGCGCGGGCGCGGCGGAGCATTTCCGCGACGTGTTCGAGGCGGCGGATGTCTCGGGCGCTTTGGCGGCGAGCGTGTTCCACAAGGGCGTGCTGACCATTCCCGACCTGAAGCGCAGCCTGATCGGTTGGGGGATCGAGGTGCGGCCGTGATGCGCCGGCTTGCCTTGGGGCTGCTGGCGCTCGCCGCCGCTGCGCCCGCGCCCGCGCTCGGGTTTGCGCTGGAGCCTGCGTTTAGGCCGGGCGTGGACGCGGCGGTGGCGCGCGGGTTCGAGGGCGTGGTGCTTGCGACCGATGCGACCGATGCGACCGATGCGACCGACATCCGCTACGAACGCGCGGTCGGCAAGGCGGACCGCGCCAAGGGACGCGAGCACCGCACGGCGGATTGCTGGCCGCTTGCCTCGGTCACCAAGCAGGTGGTCGCGACGTTGGTGAGGCAGGAGGTGGAGGCGGGGCGCCTTCGGCTGCGCGCCGACGTGGATTTCGGCGAGCTGTGGCAGGGCAAGGGGCTTGGCTACGACCTAGCCAGCGCGGCGTCTTTCGCATGATGCTCGACTGGTCAAAGGGGCTGATCCCGTGCGTGGTGCAGGACGCTGCCACGCTGCAGGTGCTGATGGTTGCGTACATGGACGAGGCGGCGCTTTCCGAGACGCAGACGTCGGGTGAGGCGACGTTCTTCAGCCGATCGCGCGGGGGCCGCTGGCGCAAAGGGGAAACGAGCGGCAACCGGCTGCGCGTGATCGGCCTCACCGCGGACTGCGACGGGGACACGATCCTGATGACCGTCGAGGCGACCGGGCCAGCGTGTCACCTTGGCACGGTCAGCTGCTTTGGCACGGCGGATGCGCCCGGGCTCGGGCGCATCGCGCGACTGGAGCAAACAATCGTCACGCGAGCGGCCGACGCCGATCCCGCCTCCAGCTACACCGCGCGGCTACTCGGTGCGGGACCCAAGCGGATCGCGCAGAAGGTCGGCGAAGAGGGCGTGGAAACCGCGCTTGCGGGTGTGGCCGGAGATGCGACCGAGCTGGCGTCCGAAGCAGCGGACCTTATATACCACTTGCTCGTATTATTGCGTGCACGTGGAATGAAGTTTGCGAACGTGCTCGACGTCCTCGCCCTCCGCGGCTGAGCGCGACTACTTGTTCTTGTCGGCGGTATTGGAAACGGCATCGCCGGCTGAAGCGACATCCCGACCGAGACCCGCCACGGTATTGCAGCCGGTCAACGTCAATCCAACCGCGATAAGCGCGGCTAATATACAGGTTCTCATCAAACATTCCTGTTTGGCGGCGCGAACTCGCCAGTCGGCGTGCGCTATCGCAAACCCGATGTATCCCAGCTTACTTCGCGCCCGACTTCTTCGCTTCCTTGGTCGTCGCCTTTCCAACCGAGCTGACGTCCTTGCCAGCGCCAGCGACGGTGTTGCAGCTCGCCAGCGCGAGACCCGAGACGAGAAGAGCGAGTGTGACGATGCGACCCATATGATACTCCTAAAGATGCCGACGCGTCCCGCCGCAAAGCCTGTCGTCGCGCGCATGAGCCCAAAAAGCAAGACCCGGCCACCGCGCTGCGGTAACCGGGTCTTGTGGCGGACCTGAGGGGGGATCGGTCCAACCTGGCGGCACGACGGGGAGAGTGTCGCGCGGCCTTGCATCGATAATGCGCAACGCTGACGGAAGTTCCTGCGCGGCCATGAACATGCGTGCTTGGAACCGGGCGCTGCGTTAGCCTGTTCCATGTGGGACAATTCTGAAAGAACCGCGCCATGCCCAAGCCTCCGCCCGCCTCGCCATCGAGCGATATCCAAGGCGTTCACCGCGATCGTGCGCCCCAGCAGGACCCTACCGTAGCCGAGAAAGCCAAGAACGAACGCGAGGCGCGCACGAACGATAGCCCCGGCACGCCGGGTAGTCTCGATGCCGGCGAAGGTCGCGGTGGCGTCTGAATCCCCTTAAGATTGGAAACATCAATATGGCCGACCATCCCGAGGCGAAGCTGTGGGACACGATCGAGACGATCCGCACCGCGATGCTGACCACCAAGGCGGGCGATACGCTGCAAAGCCGTCCAATGAGCGCCTATGTCGATAAGGCGACGCACAAGATCTACTTCATTACCCACCTCGATACGGAGAAAACGCACGAGATCGGCGAGGGCGACGCGGTGAACCTGGCGTTTGCTGACGCCTCATCGCAGAATTATATCTCGATCGAAGGGCACGCGCGCGTGACGCAGGACGCCATGCGCCAGAAAGCGTTGTGGAACTCCTACGCCGAAGCTTGGCTGCCGCAGGGACCAGAATCGCCCGACGTCGGGCTGATCGAGGTGACGCCCACCCAGGCGACCTACTGGAACGCACCCTCGTCCAAGCTCGTCCAGCTGTGGAAGGTCGGCGTCGCCAATGTGCTCCAGACTCCGCCGAGCAGCAACGTCAACACCATCCCGCTCTAGGCGGTCATGTGCCGGGCGTGACGCGGGCGACCGCCGTGTTGCCGCCGATGGGCGCTTCGACCAGTTTGCGCACGAACCCGCCCTTGTTGGTGACGGCAGTATCGGGATCGCCGGCGGTCGAGCGCGCGGTCGGGTCGGACCGGTTCGCGCCTGACTGCTCTAAAAGCGCCGTCTCCGCGTTGCTCTTGGGTGTGGTGTTCTGCGGAAACAGCGCCTGGAGCGCCTCTTGCTTCGCGTCGGGCGCGACCGGACGAGGTGCGCCGGGCTTGGGCGGGCTGATGTTGAAATCGGGCGGGATGACGAGCGGGGCCTGACGCCCGATCGCCAGCTCGTCGGGTGCGCCTCGCCCCCCGAACGCGCCGTTATGGCGGTGATGCGCGCACGCGGCGAGCACGCCGATCAGGGCCAGGGGGGCGGCGAGGCGGACGGTGCGGCGGATCATGATTGGCTCCCGGTGGTGCGGGGTTGTGGGCGCAGCGCCCCCCGCGCGAGTAGTGCGATCACTCCCACAGTGATCGCGGCGTCGGCGACATTGAAGACGTAAAACGACCTGTACCCGATGTGAAGATGCACGAAATCGACGACATAGCCCAGCCGGACCCGGTCGACGATGTTGCCGAGCGCGCCGCCGAGGATCGCGCCAAGTGCGAGCGCATCGGGGCGGCTGCGCTCGCGCGACAGCCACCAGGCCACCGCCACCGCGATCGCGCCGGTGAGTATCGTGATCGGCCAGCGCCCCGCGTCGCCGATGTTGAGCAGACCCATCGAGATGCCGCGGTTCTGCACCCAGGTGAGGCTGAGGAACGGCATGAGGAGGATGGTGCCCGCGTCTTCCAGGTGGACGGTGTCGACGATCCACGCCTTGCTGAGCTGATCGGCAATGAGGATGAGCGCGGCGAGGAGGAGGCCGTTGCGGCGGGCGGGGATCATGCGGCCATGCTCGCGGCCTCGCCCACCACGTCGAGGCAGCGGTCGCACAAGTTGGGGTCGACGAGCTGGCCGACTTCGGGACGGTGCCGCCAGCAGCGGGCGCATTTGGCGTAAGAGGTTATTTGAGTTTGCGTGAACCAGCTTGCTTCTTCTGGCATCGAGGCGTCTTCTTTAAGCTGCAATGCGGCGATCATGCAGTATTCTATTAATGAAGGGTACTCTACCTTATAAGTATCGGGCCAATGAGAAAGATCGCGATAGATCATGCCCACTTCGGCTTCGAGACTCGAACCGACGCGCTTGAGCTTGCGAGATGGCTCGATCACGCTGTTCACAACGGCGCGTAGACCCCAGAACTGATCGAAGCGAGCGGCAATTCTAGCGTCGGACCACCCCGCATCGATCTCCGGCCACTCCTCAACATGCACCGACCCCGCCTCTGGATACCGCAGCCCCCAAGCCTCCTCGCAAGTAAACACCAGCACCGGCGACAGCCACTTCACCAGCGCCCCGAACAGCATGTCCAGCACGGTACGATACGCCCGCCGCTTAGCCGACGCCGGCGCGTCGCAGTAAAGGCAGTCCTTGCGGATATCGAACACCAGTGCGCTCAGATCGTCGTTCGCAAACCGTGCGATCGCGCCGACATACCCTGCGAAGTCATAGCCCTCCACCGCCGCGCGCAGTTCGGCGTCGAGGTCGGCCAGTCGGTGCAGCACCCAGCGTTCGAGTTCGGGCATGTCCGCCACCGCGACGCGCTCGTCCTCGCTCCAACCGTCCAAAGCCCCCAGCAAGTAGCGCAAAGTGTTGCGCAGCTTGCGGTAGAGGTCCGAGGTGCCGCTGAGGATTTCCTTCCCGATGCGCACGTCCTCGGTATAGTTGGTCTGCGCCACCCACAGGCGCAGGATGTCTGCGCCGCTGGTCTTCATCACTTCCAGAGGATCGGTGGTGTTGCCGAGTGACTTCGACATCTTGCGCCCGTCCGGATCGAGGACGAAGCCGTGGGTGAGGACCGCCTTGTACGGCGCGTGGCCCCGCGTGCCGCAAGCCTCAAGCAACGAGGACTGGAACCAGCCGCGATGCTGGTCCGAGCCTTCGAGGTAGAGGTCGGCCTGATCCGCGTGCAGCCGCGCTTCGGTGACGAAGGCGTGGGTCGAGCCGCTGTCGAACCACACGTCGAGGATGTCGGCGAGGCGGTCGTAGGCGGCGGCGTCGTAGGCGGGGCCGAGCAGCACGGCCGGATCGGTGCCGAGCCAAGCGTCCGCGCCGCCCGCCTCGACGGCGGCGACGATTCGGGCGTTGACCTCAGAGTCGCGCAGGTAATCGCCGGTGGTGCGGTGGACGAACAGCGTGATCGGCACGCCCCACGCGCGCTGGCGGCTGATGAGCCAATCGGGCCGTGTCTCGACCATCGCGGCGAGGCGGTTGCGGCCTTTTTCGGGGATGAAGCGGGTGTCGGCGATGGCGTGGAGCGCGGTCTGGCGGAGGGTTTTGGCCCCGACCCCCTCCGCCCTACGGGCACCTCCCCCAGAGGGGGAGGAGGGTCTCTCCTCCCCCTCTGGGGGAGGTGGCGGCGAAGCCGACGGAGGGGGCAAGGCGCGGTCCATCGCGATGAACCATTGCGAGGTGGCGCGGTAGATCAGCTTGGCCTTCGAGCGCCAGGAGTGGGGGTAGCTATGCTTGTAGTCCGCGCTCGCCGCGAGCAGCGCTCCGGCCGCGCGCAGCCCCTCGCAGATCGGGCCGTCGGGCGCGTTCAGCTTGGCCGCGATCACCGAGCCTTCGCCGCCCAGCCATGGCCAGTCGGCGCGGTAGCGGCCGTCGGGCTCGACCGCGTACACCGGATCGATGCCGTGCGCCTTGCACAGCACGAAATCCTCCTCGCCGTGATCGGGAGCCATGTGGACGAGCCCCGTCCCCTGATCGGTCGTTACGAAATCCCCGGGCAGGAACGGGCGCGGGCGCGCGAAGAACTCGCCGCGCGCGTGCATGGGGTGGCTGGCGATGGCTCCAGCGAGGGCGGTGCCAGGAAGTACGTGATCTTCATCGCTTCCTTCAAAGGGGAAAGAATAGAACGTGACTAGGTTAGTCGCACTACCTGTTTCTATCTTTGCAGCCAACGCGTTCAGTCTTGCCATAAAAACCGGTAATAGGTGCTTGGCAACTACAATGCGCTTGCCCTCTAAATCTAGGCCTCGCTCCGCTAAGATGTTGTTAGTGTCTGTTTGACTAAGCGGTCCATCAGGACCGACATCAGCTGTTAGACCGACAACCTCGTACTCGACTTCCGGGTTATACGCTAAAGCCTGATTGACCGGGATCGTCCACGGCGTCGTCGTCCACACGACCGCATAGGCCCCCACCAGTTCGGGCGCGTTCGGAGCTTGGACAATCTCGAACGCCACGTCGATCTGCGTCGAGACGATGTCCGCATATTCGACCTCGGCCTCGGCCAGCGCGGTGCGCTCGACGGGGGACCACATCACGGGCTTGGCGCCGCGGAAAAGCTGCCCGCCCTGCGCAAACTTCAGCAGCTCGGCGACGATCGCGGCCTCGCTCGCGTGATCCATCGTGTTATACGGGTGCGCCCAGTCGCCTGCGATTCCCAGTCGCTCGAACTGCGCGGTCTGCACCTCGACCCAGTGGCGCGCGAACTCGCGGCAGCGCGCGCGGAACTCGTCGGGCGGCACCTGGTCCTTGGCGCGCCCTTCCTTGCGGTAGAGTTCCTCGACCTTCCACTCGATCGGCAGCCCGTGGCAGTCGAAGCCGGGGATGAACGGCGCGTCGCGGCCCAGCAATGTCTGCGTGCGGGTGACGAAATCCTTGAGGATGCGGTTCATCGCGTGGCCGACGTGGATGTCGCCATTGGCGTAAATCGGGCCATCGTGGAGGATGAAGCGCTCCGCCCCGGCGCGCGCGGCCGCAATCTGCCCGGCAAGATCGTCCGCCTTCCAGCGCGCGAGCGTGCGAGGCTCGCTCTCGGCCAGCCCCGCCTTCATGGGAAAGTCGGTGCGCGGCAGGAAGACGGTGGAGCGGTAATCGGGAACGGTCATCGCGGACGGGATTAGGGGCGGGGGGCCGGAGTGTCGAGAGATGGCGCGCGGCGGGCGTGGGCCTATTTGCTCGCGCTCTTCGCTCCCATCATGCGCTCGAACAGCGTCGGCCCGCGCGTGGGGGCTTCCTCGGGCTTGGGCTCGGGCTTGGCTTCAGGCCTGGCTTGGTCGCTGGGCACCAGCGGCGCGGGGGCGGGGGCGTGCAGTTGGGTGACGTTGCTCGGCGGCGCGGCCTCCTCAACCAGATCCTCCGCGCTGAGCACCAGCGGCGCGAGCTCGAGCGAGACCGCGACCGCGACCATCGGCTCTAGCTCGGCTTGCGCCACCGGCTCGGGCTCGATCACCACGGCCGCCGCCACCGGCTCGGGCGTGCGGGTGAACGGCGCGGGCGCGGCCCCGCCCGTGCCGCCCAGCGACGCGCCCGGCGTCTGGAACGCAGGCGCGGGCTGCGCGGGCAGCGCAAAGGACGGCTGCGACGCCTCGATCCCGGTGGCGACGACGCTGACGCGCATCCGCCCGTTCAGCTCGTCGTTGAACGCCGAGCCGACGATGATATTCGCGTCCGGATCGACCAGCCCACGGATATGTTCGGCCGCTTCCTCGACCTCCATCAGCTTTAGATCGTCGCCGCCGGTGATGTTGACGATGACGCCCTTCGCGCCGCGCATCGACACCTCGTCCAACAGCGGGTTGGCGATCGCCTTCGACGCCGCCTCGATCGCGCGGTTCTCGCCCTCGGCCTCGCCGGTGCCCATCATCGCCTTGCCCATCTCGGACATGACGGTGCGCACGTCGGCAAAATCGAGGTTGATCAGGCCGGGCATGACCATGAGGTCGGTGATGCCGCGCACGCCCTGGTGGAGCACCTGGTCCGCCATCGCGAAGGCCTGCTTGAAGGTGGTGTTGGCGTTGGCGATCAGGAACAGGTTCTGGTTGGGAATGATGATCAGCGTGTCGACGTGCTTTTGCAGCTCCTCGATCCCCGCTTCGGCGGCGCGCATCCGCCGCGCACCCTCGAAGCTGAACGGCTTGGTGACGACGCCGACGGTCAGCATCCCCGCCTCGCGCGCCGCGCGTGCGACCACGGGGGCCGCGCCGGTGCCGGTGCCGCCGCCCATGCCCGCCGTGATGAACACCATGTGCGAGCCTTCGAGCGCGCGCTCGATGTGCTCGAGCGTCTCCTCCGCCGCCGCGCGGCCGATCTCGGGCCGCGAACCCGCACCCAAACCCTGCGTGATCTTCAGCCCCAGCTGGATGCGCGTGGCCGCGGGCGATTTGCCCAGCGCCTGCGCGTCGGTGTTGGCGACGACGAAATCGATCCCTTCCAGTCCCTGCTCGACCATGTTGGCGACCGCGTTGCCGCCGGCACCGCCGACGCCGATGACGGTGATGCGGGGCTTGAGTTCGGTCAGATCGGGACGCAGCAGTTCGACCATTGGGGTTACTCCGGGGCTAGAGACTGGAACGCAGGCGGGATGCCATGCGCGCGAAGGGAGAGCGGCTATCGTCGGCGCGAGCACGCGCCGCATGGCGCTCGGCGAGGGACCAGAGATCGTCGGGATCGCGCGCAGCGAATGCGGCCAGCCCCGCGAGCGTGGCGAGCGCGCCGGTGGCCTCGCCGCCGGTCAGCCGGGATAAGCCTTTAGCGCGCCCCACGCGGACCTGCCGCGCGAGCTGGGCGTGCGCGAATTCGGCGATGCCGCTCAGCTCCGCCCCCCCGCCGGTCAGCACGACCTGACGACCCGCCGGACCGGTGAAGCCCATGGTGGTCAGCGCGTCCGCGACCTGCTGGAAGAGAATCGTCAGCCGCGCGCGGATCAGCTGGTTCAATTGCGCGCGCGTGACGCGGCCGGTCTCGGGCGCATCCTCGTCCGCGATCGGCACGGTTTCCAGCTGCTCGTGATTGTCGCGCGGCGCGATCCCGGCGCTGCCGTGCATCACCTTTAGCCGTTCGGCATGCGCGCGCTTGGTCGCGAAGGCGGCGGCGATATCGTCGGTGATGTCCTGCCCGCCCATTGCGATGGCCGCAATTTCCACCAGCAGCCCGCGCCCGTAGATCGCGACCGTGGTGACGCCCGCGCCGAGGTCCACCAGCGCCACGCCCAGATCGCGCTCCTCCCCGGCGAGCACGGCGAGTCCCGCCGCCACCGGCGAGGCGACGATCGTCTGGATGCCCAGATGCGCCGCGCGCACGCACGAATCGAGGTTGCGGATCGGCGGCGTCTCCGCGCTGACCACATGGATGTCGACGCTCAGCCGGTCGGCGTGGAAGCCGAGCGGATCGGGCACGGGGGTCTCGCCGTCCAATGTGTAGAGCGCGGGCTGCGCGTGCAGCACGGTGCGGGGCTTGAGATAGATGCGGCGGCGACCGTCGGCGAGCAGGGCTGCGATATGCTCGCGCGTCACCAGCTGGCCCGGGATCGCCATCTCGACCGTCTTGACATGGCTCATCAGCCCGCCCGCACCCAGGCTGACCGTTACCCGGTCGGCCTGCGTCTTGGCCTGCGCCTCGGCCATGTCCATCGCGCCTCGGATCGCGACCTCGGTCGCGGCCATGTCCGCGACCAGCCCGCGCCGCACGCCGTGGCAGACGCGCGCGCCGATGCCCAGGGGCTCGACCGTCCCGTCGAGGCGCGCGCGCCCGATCAGCGCCGCCACTTTCGAGCTGCCGACGTCGAGCGCGGTGACGATGCGCGTGATGCCGCGTTCGGGCCGCACGCTCATATCGCGGTGCCCTTCTTCGCCTTGGGATCGACGACCGGATGCGCGAGGCGGACCACCATCTTGCCCGGCAGGCGCAGATCGAAGCGCGCGAAGGTGCCACCGATCAGCGGCTGCCGGGCGTTGAGCGCAACGAACTCGGCCAGCGCCGCCTGCGCGCGGTCGTTGCCCTCGGGCAGGCTGATCGTCTCGCGCGATTTAAGGGTGAGATCCCAGCGCCTGCCGCCGACCCATGTCGCCGCATCGACCTTGGGGGCGAGCACGGGCTGGGTGGCGAGCAGCGCGATCAGGCTCGGATATTGCTCCCCCGCGCCCACGCCCGCGACGAGCGGCAACTTGGCGTAAGGGGCCAAGTTTCGCGTGGGCAGCGCGTGACCGGTCGCATCGATCAGGATGGTGCGCCCGCCCAATTGCCACAGCGCGGCGGGCGCGCGCTCGATGATGGTGATGTCGATCCGATCGGGCAGGCGGCGCGCGACGACCGCGTCGCGCACCCATGGTAGCGCGCGCACGCGCGCACGCACCGCCTCGGGGCTCAGCGCGAGCATCGCGGACGAGCCATCGGCGAGCGCGGCCGCCTTGACCCTATCGGGCGCGAGGTGCGTGGTGCCGGTGACGCGCACGTCCGCGATCTCGAACCCCGCGCGCACGCTCTGCGCCTCCGCCCAGGCAACGACGCGCTCGGGCACGCGCATCGCGTTCAGGGCTGCGACCAGCAACGCGGCAAGCACCAGTGCCACCCCCCACGCGAGCACCCGGCGCGCGACCACGGGCGCGATCGGCAGCGTGACGCCCGCCGAAGCGGAGCGCGCGGGCGCAGCGCGACGCGGCTCGGGGCTGCGTGACACGGCAACGCGCGCGCGTCGCGTGGCGACAGCGGCACTCACCGCGCGAGGTCCACGAGGCGCTGGACGAGATCGTCGAAACCGATACCCCGGTGCGCGGCCTGTTCGGGCACGAGGCTCAAGGGGGTCATGCCGGGCTGGGTATTCACTTCGAGCAGAGATAGCCCAGCCACTCCCCGGCTGTCGTCGAAACGAAAGTCGCTGCGGCTCACCCCGGCGCAGCCCAGACTCCGGTGGGCGCTGAGCGCGATCGCGCACGCGGCTTCGGCGACGTCGGCGGGAATGTTTGCGGGCAGGATGTGGGTGGTCCGGCCGTCGGTATATTTGGCATCGTAATCGTAGAAGCCCTGGGTGGGGCGGAGTTCGGTCACGCCCAGCGCCTCGTCGCCGAGCACCGCGACCGTCAGCTCGCGGCCGGGGATGAACGGTTCGGCGAGCAAGTGGGTAAATTCGCGCCATGGCCCCGGCGCGTCGCGCGCGATCGGCGTGCCCGCGTTGTGGCCCTGCGTAATAATCGCGACGCCGACGCTCGATCCCTCGTTGACGGGCTTGAGAACATAGGGACGCGGCAGCGGATCGGCCTCGTGCAGGCTGGCGCTCTCGACCACGCGTCCGCCCGGCATGGGAATGCCGAGCGGGACGAGGAGCCGTTTGGTCAGTTCCTTGTCGATCGCGATCGCCGACGCCGCAACGCCCGAGTGCGTGATCCTGAGCCCCATCAGCGCGCACAGGCCCTGAACCGAGCCGTCCTCGCCGGGGGTGCCGTGGAGCGCGTTGAACACGACATCGGGCTTGGCGTCGGAGAGGCGCTGCGCCACGTCCGGCCCGAGGTCGATCTCGGTCACCTCATGCCCCAGCCGCCCGAGCGCCGCCACGCACGCCGCACCCGAGACAAGGCTGACCGCGCGTTCGGCCGATGGCCCGCCGAGGAGGACGGCGACCCTCACGTGGTCACCCCCACCCGCTCGATCTCCCATTCAAGGCTCACCCCCGCATCCGCCAGCACGCGCGCGCGGACATCCTCGCCCAGCGCCTCGATGTCCGCCGACGTCGCCTCGCCCGTGTTCAGCAGGAAGTTGCAGTGCTTGCTCGACACCTGCGCGCCGCCGAGCCGCAGCCCCCGGCACCCCGCCGCGTCGATCAGCTCCCAAGCTTTTGTCCCTGCGGGGTTCTTGAACGTCGATCCTCCCGTGCGCGAACGCAGCGGCTGCGACGCTTCCCGCTCGGCCGCGATCCGGTCCATCTCCGCGCCGATCGTGGCGGGGTCGCCGGGTGTGCCGCGCAACAGCGCCTCAACCACCACCGCTCCGGGCGGTAGCATGCTGTGGCGGTAGGCGAAGCCCAAATCGGCGGCGGCGAGCGTCACCACCCGGCCATCGCGGGTGGCGAGCGTCGCTTCGATTAGGATGTCCGCTATCTCGCGCCCATACGCCCCCGCGTTCATCGCGACCGCGCCGCCCAATGTGCCCGGGATGCCGCGTAGGAACTCCATACCCGCCAGACCCGCGTCGCGCGCGGCGGTCGCGACCGTGATGCCCATCGCCGCCGCGCCCGCGCGCAGGGTGAGACCGTCCACCCGGATGTCGGCGAAGGACTTAGTCAGGCGGATCACCAGCCCCGGCACGCCGCCATCGCGCGCGATCAGGTTCGAGCCGACGCCGACCGTGAAGGTGGGGACGCTGGCGGGGAGTGTGGCGAGCAGGTCGCGCAGGTCCGAGAGATGGCTCGGGCGGAACAGGCATTCCGCCGCGCCGCCGGTGCGAAACCAGATGAAATCGCGCAGGGGGGCGTGCGGCTGCAGCGGTCCGCGCACGGGGCCGCTGTCGAGGATGGTGGCAAGGTGTCCTCCCTCACCCTGGCGCTGGCGCGCCTCTCCCGCTCGCGGGAGAGGGAAATGCGAGGCGTCAGCCGAGCGAGGGTGAGGGAGGGCCATCACGCGCCGCGCTCGCGCGCGATCGCGTCCGCTAGTCCCGCCGCCCACCGGGTGATGTCCCCGGCCCCCAGGCAGATGATCATATCCCCCTCGCGCACGATCTGCGCCAGCTGATGCGCTAGATGCTCCGCCCCGTCGGTCGCCAGCGCGAACCGATGGCCGCTGCGCTTGAGTCCGCTCACCAGCGCGTCCGCGTCGACGCCCTCGATCGGCGCCTCGCCCGCCGCGTACACCGGGGCCACAATCACGATGTCCGCATCGTTGAACGCGCTCTGGAAGTCGCTCATCAGCGCGCCGAGCCGCGAGTAACGGTGCGGCTGCACCACCGCGATCACCCGGCCCTTCGCACCCTCGCGCGCCGCCGACAGCACCGCGCGGATCTCGACCGGGTGGTGGCCGTAATCGTCGATGATCGTCGCCCCGCCCACCTCGCCCACGCGCGTGAAACGGCGCTTCACTCCACCAAAGCCCGCGAACCCGGCGCGGATCGCATCATCGGAAATCCGCAGCTGGTCCGCCACCCCGATTGCGGCAAGCGCATTTTGCACATTGTGCCGCCCAGGCATCGGCAGCACCAGATCGTCGATCCGCCGCTCCTCGCCCCGGCTTCGCAGCACGACCGAAAAGCGATTGCCCCCCGGCACCGGCTGCACGCCCAGTCCCTGGATGTCCGCCTGCGCGGTGAACCCGTAGGTGACGATCCGCCGGTCCGCGACGCGCGGCAGCAACGCCTGCACCTCGGGATGGTCGAGGCACATCAGCGCCGCGCCGTAAAACGGCACATGCTCGACGAACGCGACGAACGCGTCCTTCACGCGCTCGAAGTCGCCGTAATGGTCCAGATGCTCGGGGTCGATGTTGGTGACGACCGCGATCGTGGGCGGCAGGCGCAGGAACGAGCCGTCGCTTTCGTCCGCCTCCACCACCATCCACTCGCCCGCACCTAATCGGGCATTCGAGCCATATGTGTTTATGATCCCGCCGTTGATCACGGTCGGATCGAGTCCACCCGCGTCGAGCAAAGCCGCGACCATCGACGTGGTGGTCGTCTTCCCATGCGTGCCCGCGATCGCGACGGTGGACTTCAGTCGCATCAGCTCGGCCAGCATCTCCGCGCGCCGCACCACCGGAATGCGTCGCTCGTGCGCGAGATCGACTTCGGGGTTGCCCGGCCTGATCGCGGTCGAGGTAACCACCACGGCGGCGTCGCCCAGATTGTCGGCCGCGTGGCCGATGTGGACCGCGATGCCCTTTTCGCGCAGTCCCGCGATCACATAGCCCTCGGCCACGTCGCTGCCCTGCACGGTGTAGCCCAGATTGTGCATCACCTCGGCAATGCCCGACATGCCGATGCCGCCGATGCCAACGAAGTGGACCGCGCCGACGTCGCGGGTCACGCCGGTCATGCGGGGGCGGTTTCGTCCGTAGCCGCCGCGCGTAGCGCCTCGCGCAACTGCGTCTCGGCCCAGGCGTGCTTGGCCTTCACGGGTGTGGCCTTGTGCTTGATCGTGCGCGCGCCGGGCAGCGGCGGCAGCGCGACGCGACGCGGATCGGGCGGCGCGTCCAGCCGCGCGCTTGGCTTCTCGGCGATGCTTTCCGGCGCAGCACCATCCTTAGGGAAGATGCTCAGCGTCGGTCGTTTTTCCGTCATTTCAGATCGTCTCCAATATCAGGTCGGCGAGCGCGGCGGCGGCACCCGGCCGCCCCGCGCCGCGCGCCGCCTCGGTCATGGCCAGCAGGTGCGTGGGGGTGAACGCGCGCAATTCGCCTAACAGTCTGTCGGCGGTGAACTCGTTCTGAGCGATCAGCACCGCTCCCCCTGTGTCAGCCAATGCGCGCGCGTTTGCCGTTTGGTGATCGTCCATGGCGCTGGGCAGCGGCACCAGGATCGAGGCGCGACCGCAAGCGGTCAACTCGGCGATGGTGGAAGCGCCCGCGCGGGCGATCACGAGATTAGCTTTCTTTAGGCGGTCGGGCACGTCCTGGAAATAGGGCGCGAGGTCTGCGGCAATATTTGCCTGTTGATAAATGCCACGAACCTGGACCAGGTCGGCCTCGCGGCATTGCTGGGTGACGTGCATGGGTTGGCCGAGCTTCGCCAGCGCGTGCGGGACGACGCTCGACAGGATCGACGCGCCTTGGCTGCCGCCCAGCACCAGCACGCTCAGCGGCTCGCCCGGCGCGGGCGGGATCGCCGCGATCTCGGGTCGGACGGGATTGCCCGTCAGCCGCACCTTGGGCAAGCGCGCAAGGCGCGCCACCCGCACGTAGCTGGTCGCGATCCGGTCCACCCTGGGGGCGAGCAGCCGGTTGACACGCCCCAGCACCGCATTCTGCTCATGGATCACCGTCGGCAATCCCAACGCCAGCGCGGCCACTAGCGCGGGCAGCGACGGGTAGCCGCCAAAGCCCACCACCACGCTCGCGCCCAACCGCTTGAGCAAGCCGCGCGCCGCGAGCACGCCGCCCGCGATCCCCAGAATGGTCACGGGCAGGCCCATGATCCCGCCGCGCGAGGGCGATCCGCTCGCCAACGCGTGCCTCTCCACCCCCGCGAACAGGCCGGGCAATCGCAGCCCTCGATCGTCCGAGAACAGCACCACGCGCCGCCCTCGCCGCGCCAGCTCGTCCGCCAGCACCGAGGCTGGAACCATGTGCCCGCCGGTGCCCCCCGCCGCGAGCACGATCGGGTGCGCGCTCACGCCGCTGCCCACTTGTACGGACTTGCCTTTGCGTAAGGATTGCGTCGCAGCAGCGCCAGCAGTAGCCCCATGCCGCCGCACAGCGCCACGAAGGACGATCCACCGTGGCTGATGAAGGGCAGCGTCATGCCCTTGGACGGCAGCAGCGCCAGATTGACCGCCATGTTGATCGCCGCCTGCAAGCCGAACTGCACCGTCAGCCCGGCCGCCGCCAACAAGATGAACGGCTCGTCCTCGTCGATCAGGCGGGAGAGCGCGCGGACCACCACGGCGGCGAACAGCAGCGCCACCGCCACGCACGCGACCGCGCCGAATTCCTCCCCGATGACCGAGAAGATATAGTCGGTATGCGCCTCGGGCAGGCGCATCTTCATCGCGCCATTGCCCGGCCCCACGCCGAACAGCCCGCCCGCCTTGAAGCAATCGAGCGCGGCCTCGACCTGAAAGTGGTCGCCGGTGCCCTTGATGAACGCATCGATGCGCTTGGTGACGTGCCCGCCGATCATGTACGCGATGCCGAGCCCGCCCGCGCCCATCGCGGCCGCCGCGCCCGCAATGCGCGCGTCCATGCCCGCCGCGAACGCCATCACCAGCCACACCGCGCAAATGAGCGCGGTCTGGCCGAAATCGGGTTGCAGGACGAGTAGCGCGACCACGCCGCCGAGGCTGACGAAACTGAGCTTCAAGGCGGGCATGCGGTCATCCTCGAACCGCAGCGCCAGGATTTGCGCGGTGGCGATGACGAACAAGGGTTTGAGGAACTCGGACGGTTGCAGCTGGAAGCCCGCGAACTCGAGCCAGCGTTGCCCGCCGTGCGCCGAGCGGCCGATTGCCATCACGAGCACCAGCCCCGCAACCGCGAGGATCGCACCGTAGAAACCGACGCGCCGCACCGCGGTGATGGACAACAGCGACGCACCGACCATCACCGGCAAGCCGATCCCGACCCACATCAACTGCCGCCAGAAAAAATGCAGCGGCGAGAGCGCGTAGCCGCCCTTTGCCAGCCGGTGGACGGCGGCGGGCGACGCGGCGGCGACCGCGATCAGGCCGATGCCGATCAGCACCAGCACGAGCGAGAGCAGGACATGATCGATCGTCCAGAACCACTGCCCCAGCGGCGAGCGGTCGGAGCGGGAAAGCGCGCGGGCGTTCATCGTACGCGCTCGACCGCGACACGAAAGGCGAGCCCACGGGCTTCATAGTTGGCGAACTGATCGAAGCTCGCGCAGGCGGGCGAGAGGAGGACGGTGTCGCCGGGCCGCGCGGCGGAAGCGGCTTGCTCGACCGCTTGGGCGAGTGTGCCCGATGGATGTGTCGGGATGTGCCCCTCCAGCAGCCGCTCGAACAACGGCCCCGCCTCGCCGATCAGATACGCCGCGCGCACATGGCCCAGATGGGGGAGCAGCGCGTCCATCTCGTCGGTCTTCGCCTGCCCGCCCGCGATCCAGTGGACCGATGGGTAGGCCTGCAACGCGGGCGCGACCGACGTGGGGTTGGTGGCCTTGCTGTCGTTCACATAGCGCACGCCGCCCTTGGTGGCGACGATCTCCATCCGGTGCGGCAGCCCCGGATAGGTCTCCAGCCCCGCCCGGATCGCCTCGTCCGCGATGCCGAGCACTTGGGCTGCGGCGATCGCGGCGGCGGCGTTCTGCGCGTTGGCGGGACCCTGCAGGGCAGGCCAGTCGGACGGATCGCCAGCGTCCGCGCGGGAGACACGGATGACCCTGCCCCCCGCGCGTTCCAGTGCGTCCGCGACCGCGCGTGTAAAATCATCTTCTGCGGCGATCACCGCCACCCCACCCGCCTGCATCGCAAACAGCCGCGCCTTGGACGCGGCGTACCCCGCCATCCCGTCGTACCGATCCAGATGATCGGGCGTGATATTGAGAAGGATTGCGACGTCGCACACGAGACTGAACGTGAGGTCGATCTGGAAGCTCGACAGTTCGAGCACATACACCCCGCCCTCGGGTAGCGGGTCTTCCCCCAAAATCGGCGCGCCGATATTGCCGCCGAGCAGCGCGGGCCGACCGCTCGCGCGCACGATGTGGTGCAGCAGCGCCGCCGTAGTGGATTTGCCGTTGGTGCCTGTGATGCCGACCACCGCCGCACGCGGCAACTGGTCCAGCGCCTGCGCGAACAGCTCGACATCCCCGATAACCGATACTTTCGCGGCACGAGCGCGCGCGGCGAGCGGGTGGCGGTTGAGCGGGACACCGGGCGATACGACCAGCGCGTCCAGCCCGCAGAGGTCGGCGTTGTTTAGATCGACTAGCCCACCGACACCCTCCCGCGCTGCTTGATGATCATCCCACGCCCAAACCTGCGCCCCGCTCGCGGCGAGCGACGCCAGCACCGATTGCCCCGTGCGCGCCAGGCCGAAGACGCCGTAGCGTTTCCCTTTAAAGGCCCCCGCCGTGATCACCGCAGCTTCAACGTCGCCAAGCCCGCCAGCGCCAGCACGAGCGACACGATCCAGAAACGGATGACGATCGTGGGCTCGGGCCAGCCCAGCGCTTCGAAATGGTGGTGAATCGGCGCCATGCGAAAGAAGCGCTTCTTGGTGCGCTTATAATAGGCGACCTGGATGATGACTGATAATGCTTCCACGACGAACAATCCGCCTACGATCAGCAGGACCAGCTCGTGATTGGTCACCACCGCGATCGATCCCAGCGCGCCTCCCAGCGCAAGGCTGCCAGTATCGCCCATGAACACCGCCGCCGGAGGTGCATTGAACCACAAGAAGCCGAGTCCCGCCCCGATTAAACCGCCACAGAACACCAGCAGATCACCCGCTCCCGAGACGTAATGCACGCCCAGATAATCCGCGAACTTCACGTTCCCCACCAAATACGCGATCACCCCGAAGGTCAGCGCGCAGATGATCACCGGCATCGTCGCCAGTCCATCGAGGCCATCGGTCAGGTTCACCGCGTTTCCCGCACCCACCACCACGAAGGCGGCGAATACAACGTAGAACCAGCCGAGATGCACCCCGGCGTCCTTGAGGAAGGGGACGAACAAGGTGTGCCCGGTGTGCGCTGACACGAGCGCGGCGGCCGCCCCCGCGATAGCGAATTCGGCCAGAAGTCGGCTGCGAGCCGAAAGGCCGCGATGGGATTGCTTAGTAACTTTGGCATAGTCGTCGATGAAACCGATCGCTCCGAAGCCCAACATTACGCCAAGACACGCCCACACAAAGATGTTCGTGAACTCCATCCACAGGATTGTGGATATCGTTACGGCGATGAGCATTCCCAACCCGCCCATCGTGGGCGTTCCCTTCTTCGCGACCAGATGCGAGGCCGGTCCGTCGCTGCGGATTGGCTGTCCCTTGCCCTGTTTTGACCGCAGCCACGCGATCAGGCGCGGCATCAGGAGCAGCATGATCAGCAGCGTCGTCATCGCCGCCGCGCCTGTGCGGACAGTGGTGTAACGGAACAGGTTGAACACGCCCGCGAAGTGGAACGCTTGCGCCAGCGCGTAGAACATCAGACCTCCGGGGGTGCGTCAGCGAGCGCGGCGACGAGGTGGCCAAGGCCAATGCTGTTCGATCCCTTTACAAGGATCAGATCGCCCGCGCGGATTATTTCACGCGCGTGTTCGAGCGCCGTGCGCCAATCGGGCGCGAAGGTGGACGCGGCGAACCGCTCGGCGATCGGTCCCGTTTCCTCCCCCACCAGCACCGCGTGGGTGACGCCCGCGTGGATCAGCGAGGGGACGAGCGCGGCGTGATATTCGGGCGTCCGCTCGCCCAGTTCCCTCATCCCGCCGAGGATCGCGAGCTTGCGCCCGCTGGTCTGCGCCGCGCCCAGCACGCCGAGAGCGGCAGCCATCGCGGCGGGATTGGCGTTATAGCTCTCGTCGATCAGCCGCGCTTCGCCGCCGTCCACCTCGATCGTGCGCCACAGACCGCGCCCGGGCATCGCCTGCAAGATCGCGAGCGCGTCCACCGCGTGGGCAACGTCCACACCCGCCGCGTGAACCGTGGCGATCAGCGCGAGCGCGTTCACCACGCGCGGGCGACCCGGCAGCGGCACGCGAATCTGGTGCGTGCGGCCTTCGATGTCGACGGTGAAGCTGCTGCCGTCCGGCCCTTCCACCAGATCGAGCGCGCGGATGTGCGCCCGCTCCTCGATTGCGAAGCTGATTACCCCCGCGCCGACGCGCCGCGCGGCCTCGCGCAGCCGGCCGTAATGCGGCGCGTCGGCGTTGAGCACGCCGACCCCGCCGGGCTCGAGCCCCTCGAAAATCTCGGCCTTGGCGTCGGCGAGGGCTTCCAGACTATCGAAGTTCTCGGTGTGCACCGGCAGGATCGCGGTCACGAGCGCGATGTGGGGGCGAACTTGGCGCGTCAGCCGCGCGATCTCGCTTGCATGGTTCATCCCCATCTCGAACACCCCCCAGCGTGTGTCAGCAGGCATCCGCGCGAGGCTCAAGGGCACGCCGGTATGATTATTGTAACTCTTCACGCTCGCGTGCGTGGGGCCGAGGTGGGCGAAGGTCGCGCGCAGCGCCTCCTTGACACTGGTCTTGCCCGCGCTGCCCGTCACGCCGATCACGGTCGCGTGGAGGCCAAGCCGCGCGCGTGCCGCCGCGCCCAGGGCTTCGAGCGCGGCCTGTGTATCGCCGACGCGCACATGCGGGGTGCCTGGGCGCGGTTCGCTGACCAGCAACCCGCTCGCGCCCAGGAACAGCGCCTGTTCGAGGAATCGGTGTCCGTCGCTATGCTCGCCCTTCATCGCGACGAACAGGTCGCCGGGCTCGACCTCGCGGCTGTCGAAGCTGACGCCGGTGGCGGTGAACGCCTCGCCCACGGTGCCGCCGGTGACGGCCGCGATCTCGTCCGAGGTCCATAGCGCGCTCACGCCGCCACCGCCGCCAGTTCGCGCGCGACCGCGACATCGTCGAACGAGTGCGCCTGGTCGCCCACGATCTGCACGATCTCATGCCCCTTGCCCGCGATCAGCACGGTGTCTCCCTCGCGTGCCATGGAAAGCGCGCGCGCGATTGCCTCGCGCCGGTCGCCGATTTCGTGCGCGCCCGTGGCGGCGAGCAGAATACTCGCGCGGATCGTGGCGGCGTTCTCGTGGCGTGGGTTGTCGTCGGTCACGATCGCCACGTCGGCGTCGCGCGCCGCGACCGCCCCCATCGGGCCACGCTTGCCCTGATCGCGGTCCCCGCCCGCGCCGAACACCAGGATGATGCGCCCGGCGGTATGCGGCCGGAGCGCGGCGATGGCCGCCTCCAGCGCATCGGGCGTATGCGCGTAATCGACATAGATGCCCGCGCCGTGCCGCGTCACCAGCGCGCGTTCGAGCCGACCCCTCACCGGCACCACGCGCGCGAGCGCGGCCATCGTTCGATCGAGATCACCACCCGTCTCCACCACCAGCGCGGCGGCCATCAACGCGTTCTGCGCCTGGTACGCGCCGATCAGCGGCAGGCGCACCGCGAACTCGCGGCCGCGTACACCCACGCGCATATCCTGCCCGAAGATTGTCGGCTTGCGATCGAGCAGTCGCCAGTCCTCGCCGGTTGCCCCAGCCGAGCGGACGCGCACCCCGGCGCGCTCGCGAGCCGCCGCGATCACCTGCGTCGCGGCGGGATCGTCCGCCCAGACGAGCGCGGTGCCATCGTCCGCGAGCAGTTCGCGAAACAGCATCAGCTTGGCATCCAGATACGCGGCCATCGTGCCATGATAATCGAGGTGGTCGCGCGACAGATTGGTGAACGCCGCCGCGTCCACCTGGAACCCCGCGATCCGGTGCTGGTGCAGCCCATGGCTCGACGCCTCGAACGCCACCGCGTCCACGCCTTCCGCCGCCAAGCCCTGCAGGTTTGACAGAAAGGTCACCACGTCGGGCGTGGTCAGCCCCGTGCTCCGCTGATCGTCGCCCACCGTGATCCCCAGCGTGCCGATCGACGCGGCGCGCCGCCCGAGCATGGTCCATAGCTGGCGCGTGAGCTCGACCGTGGAGGTCTTGCCATTGGTGCCCGTCACCGCAACCAGCGTTCCCGGACGGCGATCGTAGAACCGCGCCGCCAACTGCGCGAAGGCGGCGCGGGGCTCGTTCGCGGCGATGTGCGCCGCGCCCTCCACCCGCGCCCTGGGCTGGGCCACCACCGCGACCGCGCCAGCGGCCACCGCAGCGTCGATGTAATCTTCCCCGTTCACCCGCGCGCCCACAAAGGCACCGAACACATTGCCCGCCGCGACCTTGCGGTGATCGATCGCGAAGCCGGTCACCAAGGCCGAAGCCGCGCCGGGGACGAGCGCGCTGAGCAGCATCGCGCCTACTCCTCCGCTTTGGTGTCGCCCGGCAGCAACCCCGCCACGCTCACATCTTTCGTCAGGCTGGGGGCCACGCCCAGGATGGGCGCGATCCGCTGGACCAGATTGCGCACGATCGGCGCGCTCACCCAGCCCGCGGTGCGGAAACCGTACGTCGCCTTGGTGCCCTGCGGACTGTCGAGCATCGCCACCACGACATAGCGCGGATGATCCATCGGGAACGCGCTCGCCAGGGTGGAGATGACCTTGTTGCGGTTATAGCGGCCGTTCTCCACCTTCTCCGCCGTGCCCGTCTTGCCGCCCACGCGATAGCCGCGCGCCTCCGCCTGCCTGGCGGTGCCCTTCAACACCACCAGCCGCAGCATCGCCCGCATCTGATCGGAGGTCGCCTGGCTGAACACGCGTGTGCCCGGCGCGGCGTGGCCCGGCGCGACGCGCAGCACGGTCGCGGGCCGCCATACGCCGCCATTCACCAGCGCGGCATAGGCGGTGGCGAGATGGACGGGCGTGACCGAGATGCCATGGCCGAAGCCCACCGTCATCACCGCGCTCTGTCCCCAGGTGGAGGGCAGGATCGGCTTGCCACGCTCGGGCAGCTCGATCTGGAGCGGGGCCATGAAGCCCAAGCGCTTAAGATAATCGCGTTGCCGCGCCTCCCCCACCGCCTCGGCGATGCGCGCGGTGCCGATGTTGCTCGAGTAAATGAACACCTCGGGCACACTCAGGATACGGCTCTTGGGGTGATCGTCGTGGATCGTGAAATGGCCGACATGGAGTGGCGCGCGCGCGTCGTAGCGGTCGGTCAGCTTGGTCGCGCCGCTGTCGAGCGCCATCGCGATGGTGATCGCCTTGAAGGTGGAACCGAGTTCGTACACGCCCAGCGTCGCGTGATTGCGGCGGCCATCATCGTGCACGTCGCCGGGCTGCGCGGGATCGAATGTGGGAAGCGAGGCGAGCGCGATCACCTCGCCCGTGTCCGCGTCCATCACCACGCCCGCCGCGCCGAGCGCGCTGTGCTTGGCCATGCCCGCCGCGAGCTCGCTTTCCAGCGCCTGCTGGACGCGCGTGTCGATCGACAGCGCGAGCGGCCTCGCGTGGGGCGCGCGCAAGGCGGGATCGGCGGCGTATTCCATGCCCGCCATGCCGTGGCCCTCGTCGCCGACATAGCCGACCACATGCTGCGCGAGCGGGGCGTTGGGGTAGGAGCGGCTGGGCTCGTTTTCAAAATCGATGCCGGGTTCGCCGAGCGCTTCGACCGCACTACGCAGCGTCGGCGTGGCGCGGCGCGCGAGATAGCTCGACAGATGGCGCGGTCCGCCCTGCAACCGCGCGAGCAAGGATGCGGGATCGCGGCCGAGCACGGCGGCCAGCCTCGGGGCGAGCAGCGCGGGTGGGGTAACGAGCTGCCGGGGGCGCACGATCACCGCGTAGGATTCGATCCCGCGTGCCAGCGCCACGCCGCCGCGATCGACGATGTCCGCGCGCGGCGACACCCAGACCGCGCCAAGCGACGGCAAGCGCGGCGGCGCGGACGCGACCGCGAGCGAGACCAGCCGGATCGCGATCACCAGCGTGACGCCCACGAACGCCAGCAACGCCAGCATCAGCCGGGCGCGCGCGCGCTCCAGCGTGTCGGGCGTGGCGGCTTCGGCGGGTGCGCGCCAGGGCTGCGCGGCGGCGCGGGCCGGTCCCGCGACGAGCGTGGCGGCGCTCACCGCAGCGATACGCGGCGCACGGGGGACGCGGTGGTCGCGCGCAGCTCGCGCCCGATCGCGCGGGTCAGGTCGGCGATATCGGGCGTCTCGGCAATCGGCACGCGCGCGGCGATCTCGGCGGACGCGAGGTCGCGCTCGGGCCGGGGCTTCTCCCTGGCCGCCACTTCGACGATGCGCGTCGGGGCCGGAGCCGCAGGAACACGCGTCCGCGCGCCCACCTGAGCGGCGAACAGCATCGGGCGGGGCCGCTCCACGGTCACCAAGGCGGGCGCGGCGTGCACTGATACCCGCACCGGCGCAGCCTCGGGCGCGCGCGCGTCGAGCACCACGGCCTGCGTCGCGGTCGCGCCGCCGCGTCCGGGCAGATAGGCGGCGAGTTCGGCGGGCGCGCCGACCATCTGCTCGGGCGCGGGCGCGCTCATCAGATGCGCCAGATCGGCATCGCTCCATTTCTGCACGCGCGGCAACGCCTTGCGCTCCTCGTACAGCGAACCCAGCAGACTGACCGCGCGCCGCTCCTCGGCGATCGTGCGGGTCAGCCGATCGATTGCCAAGTGTTCGGCGTTCACGTGCGCGCTGACCAGATAGCAGGCGAGACTGACGCCCAGCGCGGCGGACACCTGGACGAGCGAGGAAAGCGAGCGGTTCATGGGCGGTCCTCCCAAGGGGCAGCGGTAGTGCGGCGCGCGGCACGAAGCGTGGCGGAGCGCGCGCGGGGATTGGCTTCGAGTTCGGCTGCGGACGGGCGCACCGCCTTGGGTGGAGGCTCGAAACTAGGCGCGAGGCCGGGCGCGGCGGTGGGCCGGTGGCGCGATCCGCCCGGCGTGGAACCCGATCGCGCGCGCAAGAACAGCTTGACCGCGCGGTCCTCCAGGCTGTGAAAGGTCACCACCGCCAGCCGTCCGCCCGGCATCAGCAGGCGTTCCGCCGCGCGAAGGCCCTGATCCAGCTCGTCCAGCTCGGCATTCACGTGGATGCGAATCGCCTGGAACGCGCGCGTGGCGGGATCCTTGGGCATCCCCGGATGATGCCCAAGCGCGCGGCGGACGACGGCGGCGAGTTCGCCCGTTCGCGTGAGGGGCCGTGCGGCAACGATCGCGCGGGCAACCTGTTTGGCGCGCGGCTCCTCGCCGTAGCGTTTGAGGATGTCGGCGATCTCGGCTTCGTCCGCGCCGTTGAGGAAATCGGCCGCCGTCGGTCCGCTGTCGCCCATGCGCATGTCGAGCGGCCCGTCCGCCTGGAAGGAGAAGCCGCGCGCTCCTTCGTCGATCTGGAAGGAGGAAACGCCGATGTCGAGCGCGATCGCGTCCACCACGCAGACACCGCGCTCGGCCAAAGCGCGGTCCATCCGGCTGAACCGCTCGGGCACCAGTGTCAGCCGCGCATCGCGCGGCGCGCGCGCGAGCGCGCTCGGGTCACGGTCGAACGCGAAGGCCTGGCCCGCACCTGCGGCTAGCGCGGCCGCAGTATAGCCGCCGCCGCCAAACGTGCCGTCGACGAACGCGTCGCCCGGCGCGATCGCGAGCGCGACCATTGCCTCGGGTAGCAGGACGGGGATGTGCCCGCTCACTTGCGGGCGTCCAGTTGGCGGCGGACGATCCGGCCCAGCGGCGTGGTTTCGCCCTTCGTTTCAAGAAACAGCTCGGCGTTCCAAACTTCGAAATAGTCGCCCGCCGCGACGAAGAAGGCGTGCGCGCCGATCTGGCCCACCTCTTTGAGCGTCGGCGGCAGGATGATTCGGCCATTATCGTCGATCGGCAGCTTCTCGGGCGAGCCGAACGCGGCGCGCGCGAAATCATCGCGCTCGGGGCCGAAATCGTCGCCGAAGCGTCGGTCGATAATCGCCTGGATGCGGCTGGGGCGGTGGAGATCGTAGCCGACGAGGCAGGGCTCGCGCTCGTGCGGGCCGAGCAGCAGCCACTTCTCCGATGTACGCCGCTCGATCGTGTCACGAAACGTCGCGGGCACGGAAACGCGGCTTTTAGCGTCCACCGTGTTCAGCGCGTTTCCAATGAACTGATCGTGGCTCAACGCTGCCCTCCGCGAGGGGCGGCCCGCGCACGGCCCTGGTGCATGGCGTGAACAACCCCTGTTCTGCATCACTACAGCGGGCCGACATGGGTTTCAATGGGTAATCGTGGGCTTTATAGCCCTATTTATCGCAATTGCAGCAAGTCGAGCCAAGTTTCTCGTTTGTTCTACTCTCTTTCAACCTGGGGATAAGTCACGGGATCAGTTGTGGGTGGTAGCATGGACAAGTTGGGGACGTTAAACGCTTCGACGATGACCAATCTCCCCTATCGCCCCGCCGTCGGCATCATGTTGCTGAACGCCCACAACCACGTGTTCGTCGGCCAGCGGCTCGATAACACGCTCGAAGCCTGGCAAATGCCCCAGGGCGGCATCGACGAGGGCGAGAGCGCGCAGGCTGCGGCCTGGCGCGAGCTGGGGGAGGAAGTCGGCACGAATTCGGCCGAGATCCTGGCGGTCAGCCGAGGCTTCCACGATTACGATCTGCCGGTCGATCTTCAGGGCAAGCTGTGGGGCGGTCGTTACCGTGGCCAACGCCAGACATGGTTCGCGATGCGGTTCACGGGAGAGGAGGCCGACATCAACATCGCGACCGCCGAACCCGAGTTCCGCGCGTGGATGTGGGTGCCGGTGACGCGGGTGACCGAACTGGTCGTGCCCTTCAAACGCGCGCTGTACGAGGCGATAGTGGCGGAGTTCGCGCCGATATTGGGCTAATATGCGTCGTTGCGGGCATGGGATCGCGCCTGTGTCGCTAGCAGGGCCGCCATCCCGGACGTGTGCCGGGGACCCGAGACACGTTCGCGAAGCCGCCGCCTAGAATGCCCCATTCTACTCGGGGTTTCGGCACAAGGCCGGGATGACGGTTGAGGGAAGCATGGTGCAACCTGCTCGCAAAAGGCCCTAAAAGTCGTACGCGCGCCCGCCGCGCTCCCAGTCGCCGTAACGCGTCGGTTCCGGCCCTTTCGGGCCGCCCTGCTCGGGCGGCTTGGGCATCGAGGGCGCGGGCGCGTCGGTCCCCGGAGCGTCGGGTTCGGGCTGCGGGTCGGAGGTGGGCCTGTCCATTCGCTCCAGATGGGGCGCGCCGACGCCTTTGCAAAACCCCCACGCGCGGGCACATGAGCCGCATCTTGACGCGATCCCCCTCCCGCGCGGCGCGCCCGCCCGCCGATCAACCGATCCCTGGCCTGCCATCGCGCCGCGCCGCGCTTACCCTCCTCCACGGCGTCCTCGCGCTCGGCCGACCGCTGGATCAGTTGTTGGGCGGCACGCTCGGCTCGTTGCCACCCGCCGATCGCGGCCTCGCGCACGCGATCGCGCTCGGCGTGCTGCGCCGCCTGCCCGACCTCGACGCGGCGATCGACATCGCCACCCCGCGCCCCTTGCCCGCCGACGCCCGCGCGCGCGCCGCGCTCAGGATCGGTCTCGCGCAGGCGTGGATCATCGGCACCCCGCGCCACGCCGTCACCGCGACCACGCTCGCGCTGCTCGAGAGCGGCCCGCGTCGTCTGGCGCACGCGGTGCTGACCCGGCTGCTCGGCGCGCCCTCGCCGCTTCCCGTCCCGCCCACGCTGCCCGAGCCATGGGCCGATCGCTGGTGCGCCGCCTATGGCGAGCCCGCCACCCGGGCGATCGCCACCGCGCTCGCCGCCGAGCCGCCGCTCGACCTCACACTGCGCGATCCCGCCGAAACCGATCTGTGGGCGGAGCGCCTGGGCGCGACCTCGCTCCTCTCAGGCCATCTGCGGCTGGACCGCACCGGAGACGTCACCCAGCTCGCGGGCTTTACCGAGGGCGCGTGGTGGGTGCAGGATCTAGCCGCCAGTCTCCCCGCGCGGCTGCTCGCACCCGCGCCGGGCGAACTGGTGCTTGATCTATGCGCCGCGCCCGGCGGCAAGACGCTGCAACTCGCGGCGATGGGCGCGCGCGTCACCGCGATCGACATTGCCGAGCGTCGCCTGGCGCGCGTGGGCGAGAACCTCGCGCGCACCGGCCTTGCCGCCGAACTGATCGTCGCCGACGCGCGGACGTGGGAGCCGCCCGCGCCCCAAAGCGCGATCCTGCTCGACGCGCCCTGCTCGGCCACCGGCACCGCGCGCCGCCACCCCGATGTGCTGCACCTGAAAGCCGCGCGCGATTTCGCCTCCGTGCTGGAGCTGCAGGCCGCGCTGCTCGCCCGCGCCGCGCGCTGGCTGATGCCGGGCGGGCGGTTGATCTACTGCACGTGCAGCCTGGAGCCCGAGGAGGGCGAGGCGCATATCGCCCGCCTGCTCGCCGCCGACCCGGCGATGCGCGTGTGCCCGATCGAGGACGTCACGCTGCCGAACAGCCTCGCTCCCGCGTCCGAGGGCTGGCTGCGAACGCTACCCGGCCAGATTGAGGGCGGTTTGGACGGCTTCTTCATCGCTCGCCTCATACGCGCGTAAACCGTGGGCGCGAGTTGCGCCGTTATGCCCGCTCTGCTAACGCATATGCTCGTTTAGCCGCTTTAGCTCAGCCGGTAGAGCATCGCATTCGTAATGCGGGGGTCGCGTGTTCGAGTCACGCAAGCGGCACCACCCAGTCCCATTCTCCGGCACCGACTAGGCTAACCTAAGGAGGGCCATAATTTATCGCGGCATTCCCGGGGCTTGTCGGCAGGGTGGATGCGGGCCGAGGCCAAGAGACGCTTTGTCAAACGCGAACCGGCCGTGCAAACCGCGACTTTCTCCGACCCCGGCTTTTGCTGGCCGCAGATGCGATGCTGATCGTGATGGCGTTGGCGTGCCCTGATCGGGCGTGCGGCTTTTAAGCGACCCCGAGCAGCCGGCGCTGAGCGTTCCAGTCGAGCGGTAGGTCGGCGATGCGGAGCAGACGCCGGCCGTTGAGCTCGGGGGGCTGACGGCCGTCGATGATTGCGCCAACGATGTCGGGGGCGAGATAGCTTAGTCGCGCGAGCCGGGTCTGGTGCTGACGGCTGTAGTGATCGACCAGCGGCTCGGGTTTGCCCGAGATCGCTGCCTCGCGCGCAGCGAAGGCGAGCACGATCAGCTTGACCAGCACGGGATCTGGGTCGGCGTGAGCCGAGCCCCCATCACCAGCTATGGCCATGCGCAGGTCGGAGCCACGATCGACCCGGGTAGCTGCTACGGTGATGCTGGTCGCAGGAACGAGGGCGTTGCTGCCGTCAATGCTGATGTCGATATGCGCGTCGCCGACGGCGACTGTCACGCCGAGGTCGAGCAGGATGGCCCGCGGCGCGATCTGATTACTCGCGCGAAGCGAATGCGCCAGCTCGGAGCGACGCTGGCGGAGCGTGTTGATGGTAGCGGCATCATGCGTGTCGGTGTCGCCCGCCTCCGCGTCGAGCCGGTCGGCGAGGCTCTTGATGACCAGCGCCTCCACGTCGTGCGCTGGCAAGCGGACCACATCTGCGCCGGTGTTGCGCACTCCGGTCGGCAGCCTTGTTGCATAATAACGGTAGCGGCGAGCATCGCGCACGGCATAGGTCGGAGACATTGGTCGGCCGTTTCGATCGACGATCAGCCCGGTTAGCAGGCTCGGCGCTTTGGCCCGGCTGCCGAGCCGTCGCACAACGCGGTTGTCGGCAACGATAGTCTGAACCTGCTCCCACAGCTCGCGATCGACGATCGCCTCATGCTCGCCGGGATAGACCTGACCCTTGTGCGCGACCTCACCCACGTAAACCCGATTGGCGAGCAGCCACGCCAGCGGTCCTTTTGTGAACAAGACGCCACCGACAGTGCGGCCATCACGGTACTGCCGCTGACGAGTACGCACCCCGGCGTGGGCCAGCTCGTCAACGAGGTCGCCGAGCGAGCGCAGGACGACATAACGCGCGAAAACGCGGCGCACGATGGTCGCCTCGGCCTCGTCGACGATCAGCTTGCGGTCGCCGAGCTTGTAGCCGAGCGGCACGGGACCGCCCATCCACATGCCCTTAGCCTTCGAGGCGGCAACCTTGTCGCGGATCCGCTCGCCGGTCACCTCGCGCTCGAACTGCGCGAACGATAGCAGGACGTTGAGCGTCAGCCGTCCCATGCTGGTCGTGGTGTTGAACGCCTGAGTGACACTGACGAAGCTTGCCCCCTTTGCATCGAGTACCTCGACGATCTTGGCGAAGTCGGCAAGACTGCGCGTGAGTCGATCGACCTTATAGACGACGATGACATCGACGCGCCCGGCGCGGACGTCGGCTATTAGCTGGGCGAGACCGGGACGCTCCATGCTGCCACCCGAGTAGCCGCCGTCGTCGTAGGTCTCGGGCAGCAGCTGCCAGCCTTCATGACGCTGGCTGAGTACATAGGCGGCACACGCCTCGCGCTGGGCATCAAGGCTGTTGAACGCCTGCTCCAATCCCTCCTCGGTCGACTTACGCGTATAGACCGCGCAGCGCTTCGCCCGCTCACTTGCCACGGCGATCGACCTTGCCAGCCAGGATCGATGCCCGACCCTTCACCCCGAAGAACCGTGGTCCCGACCAGTGCGTGCCGGTGACCTCGTGGCTGATCCGGGTGAGCGACGAGTATTGCCGTCCGTTGAACTCAAAGCCGTCGGCGGTGACGAGCACGTTGATCGTTCGCCCATGCCAGCTGCGGACCAACCGCGTGCCGGGTTTGAGCCGCACGTCGTGCAATCCGACGACATCGTCGGTCTTGCGCAGCCGCGTCGTCAGTCGCGCGATCTCGCGCGCGACCGATGCCGGCAGGCCGCCGTGGCGACGTTCCTGCAACCGCGACGCAACCGCGCGCGCCATCAGCTCGGGGGGAATGTCAGGCGGCGCGGTGCGATAGGCGTCGCGCCATGCCGCCCGCAGCGCCGCAGGCGACATGGTCGACAAGGCCGCGAGCTGCGCGTCGAGGCTCACGCACTGACCTCTGCATTCGCGTTGCTGCCGCCCGTGCCGACCATCTTGTCGGACGTCTCCGTCGCTGACGCTACCTTCGGATTTGCGATCGGCGCGGCGGCCGTCGTCACCGCCAGCAGCCGGTAGCTGGTCTCGCCCGACTTGCGCTCTTCTTTCTCGAGCGTCCGGCCGGCCTTGCGCAGGCCCGACAGATACGCGCGGACGCTATGCGGCTGCCAGCCGGTCGCGGTCTGCACCTCGGCGATAGTCGCGCCGCGGGCGCGGGTCAGCAGCTTGATTACCGCGGCAGACTTCGATGGAGGTTTGGTGCCCGACAAGGTCGGCTCGGTAGGGGTGGTGGTATCGGTCGTCATGGGTGGTCTCCGTGGGAGCCCTCGCACCATGCGCCGCTCCCACGACCGCAAGCCCCGCTGATCGCAGCGGGGCGCTCGCGACTCGGTTTAGCCGCGTGAGCGACCAACGCTCTGTGCGGAGAGGAAGTCCAGCGGGATTATCACGCCAATGGAAGCTTTGCGCTCAATCCCTGCCGTTCGTAGTCTATTTGGAAAGGCCGAAAGCGGACGTTGAAACTGCGTGGTGGCGATTGTGCTGTCAGGTAGACGCTAGGAGTCGCCGCTCCGATGCGGGCCGGGCGAAACTCCACGCCGGCTCGGGCTGCGAATGCCTGCTAGGCGATCGCGCGATGAAACCCGTCTCCTACAAACGCCACCGCTTCCCACCCGGCGTGATCCGCCACGCGGTGTGGCTCTATTTCCGCTTCACGCTCAGACGGGGGTGACGGCGGCCGATCAACCGGCCTTGATGGGCGCGGTCCTCGCCGATGCCACCAACCTCGGACTAGGGCGCATGGCGGAGAGTTCGCGGGGGCTGACGCTGGCACGGCTGCGCTGGACGTCGGAATGGCACGTGCGCGACGAAACCTATGCCGCCGCACTGGACGCGATCGTAGATCACCACACCGCGCACCCTTTTTCTGGCATCTGGGGTCCCGGCAATACCTCGTCGTCCGACGGCCAGTTCTTTCGCGCCGGCGGTCGCGGCGAAGCGCGCGCCGATTATAATGCCCGCTACGGCTCAGAATCGGGGGTGCTGTTCTACACCCACGTCTCCGACCGGTTCACGCCATTCCACACCAAGGTCATCGCCGCGAGCGCCGGCGAGGCCGCGCACGTCATCGACGGCCTGCTCGACCACGAAAGCCAGCTCGAAATCCGCGAGCACTCAACCGACACCGCCGGCGCGGTCGACCATGTTTTTGGACTCTGCCACCTGCTTGGGTTCCGGTTTACCCCACGCATTCGCGATCTCAACGAGCGTCGGCTCTATAGTCTGTCCGACCTCGCACCGTTCCTACTCTCCGGCCACTGGTCGCAGGGCCGGTCAATGTTTCTGCCGTCGAAGAGAACTGGGACGAGACGCTGCGGCTCGCCGCGTCGATCAGGGCGGGAACAGTCAGCGCGTCGGTAATGCTGAAGAAACTCGCTGGCTATCCCCGTCAGAACCCGGTGGCCCGCGCCATACGCGAGATCGGCCGCATCGACCGGACGCTGTTCATGCTCGACTGGATCGACGATCCCGACCAGCGACGCCGGACCGGCAGCATCCTCAACAAGGGCGAAGCCCGCAACGCCCTTTCCCGCGCCGTCTTCTTCAACCGCCTTGGCGAACTGCGGGATCGAACATTCGAGAATCAGCTTCATCGCGCGTCGGGGCTGACGCTGGTCACTGCCGCCATCATCCTATGGAACGCGGTCTACCTCGAGCGCGCGGTCAATTACCTACGGATCCAGGGTCGCGACATCCCCGACGTGTCCGGCGTCGGAATGGGCGATGATAGCCCGGAGATTGACGTATGACTGTGAGGACGAATTATTATCATCGCACACTCTCAATACTTCGTACACTAAACGCAAGCACAATTGTTGTCTTTATCGCGCTCGTTATCTTTTCTGTAAACGTGCAAGCTAGTAGCTTGGCTCGCAATAATTTGAGTAAACAAACAGAGGACGCTCGAACGGATGAGTCTTTCTGGAACCCTTCGTCATATACTCCAATAACAGTCATCACCACCTTTTTGTTAGTAATCAACGCGGCGCAAGCAGGCCTGTTCTGGTGGCAACTGAGGTTGATTAGAAAGACTCTTAAGACCACCGAGGACCAGGTTAAAAACACGCAAGAGACTATCTCGATCGCGCGAGCCGCGCTACCAAGAGCATGGCTCTACATTGAAATGGCTGCGAAAACTGGACCGAATGTTACGTTCGGTGTTCGCGGGGGGATTATTATCCCGATCGCCGTTCGAAACTATGGAGAGCTTCCGGCAACCATCATCGACATACAATGTGAGCTTTACATAACGGGACCCGAAAGCCATCTAGATGGCTTTGAAATTGTCCCCATTCCCTTCTATGGGGACGGGACCACGAATGCTATCAAGACTACCAACGGACTGATGGCATATGGGTATAAGGGAGTGACAATTTTACCGAAGGGTGAGATAGTGGCGACTGACATACACCACTATCCCTCTCCCGTACCCCTACGCGGGCGGGAAAAGTTTCTCCGGTTGATTGTTCGTTATGCGGATCCTGCGGGAGATGACAGAGAGACCGGCTACATCGGCAAACTCGGGCCGACACCTACCGACGACTTTGTCTCGCCAATTATCGACCGCCGATATAGTTATCATCTGTAGGGACAACGCGACAGGTCCTACGGGTGCCAATATGACCGCAGCCATCGCCTACCGCCCTAGGATTAGTGTCCGGTCCCGGGAACAAGACCTTTAACCTAGAGGTCCGACTTTGGTCGTAAGCTGCCGGCAGGCTCGTGCTTCGGCAAAGGGCAGCTATTCCGCATTCGACACCCGGAAGCGGCCAGTCCGCAATCGGCCCAAAATCGGTCTGTTTTCCTCCCCTTTGCATCACATTCTAAATTCCCGGATGCCGGTGGATTGTTTTGCGCGATCGGTGATCCAGGTAAGGAACTGGGACAAGGTATCGACCTGGTCGTCGTGCTTGCCCTGCGGGAATTGGGCGAGTTCGCTTTCAAACGCGTCGAGCCAGGGCGCGCGTTCGGGGAGGTGGACGCGTCCCTGTTCGATGACGGCGGACTGGGCGTGCATACGGGTGACTTTGTCGTCGCGCGGGTTGAAGGGGATTGGCCGTGGCATGCGGCCGAGGTTTTCGGTGCGCAGTTGCTGGATGATCGCGCTACCGAAGCCCTTGTCCTCGATGACGATCGAGTGGGGCAGCCAACGCTGTCCCTGCTCGACGACCGCCCGCCTGAGGTCGGGGAAGCTCAGGCGTTTGCGCAAGAGGTCGAGAAGATAGTAATCCTGGCCAATCACCCGCCATGTCGTGCACACGGAATAGTCGGCGGTGTCGCCGTCGCTCATCGCGGTATCCCAGCTCTGGACGACATAGCCCCGCGACGCGGTCGGCGGCTCGGCGTAGCGCTTGAACCAACTCGATTTGACGATCTCGCCCTCGATCGGGATCGGCTGCTGCTGATATTGCGCGCTGAACCCGGATGAGCCCATTGTCTGGCGGATTTCTTCGAGCGCGTGGAGGGGCTCACGCGCGGCGTGCAGCACTTCGCCCACTGGGCGATGGTAACGCCGGCCACCGCCGAGGTAGTAAAGTAAGGGCGTCTCCGCGATCGCGGGGATGATCAAATACTTCCAACCGACCAGCTGCTCCAAAACATGCCCGGTCAGGTCGTTGAGATGGAGGCGCTGCATGACGATGACGATCGCGCCCTCGGCTTTATTGTTGAGCCGCGAGAGCACGGTCTGGTCGTACCACGTGTTGGGCACCTCGCGCCGGATCTGAGACATTGCCTCCCCAGGCTTGAGCGGGTCGTCGATGATGATGAGATCACCGCCGCGACCCGTGAGCGTGCCGCCAACCGAGGTCGCGTAGCGACCTCCACGCTGGGTTGTCATGAAGTCGCTTTCGGCGTCCTTTTCGATGCCAATGCGCGATCCCGGGAAGAGCTGCTGGAACCAGGGGCTGCGCATGATCGCCTTGGTATCGGCGGCGTGCTTGGCGGCGAGATCGTGCGAATAGCTTGCTGAAATAATCTTAGCGGTCGGCTTGCGGCCGAGCACGAACGCGGGAAACGCGACCGACGCGACGATCGACTTGAGCGAGCGTGGCGGTACGTTGATGACGAGACGCTTGATCTTGCCATCAAGGACTTGCTGGAGCGCAAAGCACATCGCCTCGATGTGCCAGTTGGGTAGGAACGGCTCGCCGGGTACTACGGTGCCGAATGACTTGCGCACGAAGCTGTAGAGATCGTTGCGCAGAAGCGCATCGAGTAGACGCTGGTCATGGATCATCGCTCGGCCTCCCCTTTCATCTTACGATTGTGCGCGGCGAGGATCTCCTGATCCTCTCGCAAAAGCAGATCCTGGTTGATCGCCATCAGCTCTTCGCCGTTGTACGCGGTCGCAAAACGGAAGAGCAGTTCGATAGAGCGCTGGTCGCCTTTGAGCGCCTTCTCGCGTACGCGGGCCAGTGTGGCGCGCTGGGTTGAGATCTTGCGCTTACGGCCGCCCTCGTTGACCAGCACGGGCGATCGCAGCATCTGGAGCACATCGGTTCTAAGCCCACTCGCGCCGCGAGGGCGCCCGGCAGGATTACCCGATGGGCCGGGCTTAAACTGCGCGTGAACCGGCGGACGGCCAAAGCCGACACCAGGCTCGGGCTGAAACGCGGGCTCGGCGCGCGTATCCTCATAGTCAGGCATTGGTGGTCTCCCTCTCCCGTGAGGCTGCGAGCTGCGCCCAAGTCTCGCCCGTCGCCGCGAGCGTCGCGGTCGTGCCGGTGGCGGTCTCGAAGCGGCGCACGATCGTGTCGCAGTAGCGTGGATCGAGCTCGATCAGCCGCGCGTGTCGCTCGGTCCGCTCGGCGGCGATCAGCGTCGTCCCCGAGCCGCCGAACGGATCGAGGATGATGTCGCTACGCTTGCTCGCGTCGAGGATCGCGTCGGCGACCAGCGCCAGCGGCTTGACCGTGGGGTGCATCGCAAGGTCGGTCTCGCGCTCGGCGGAAAAGCCGCTGCCGCCCGGGTAGCTCCAGACATTGGAGCGGTTGCGCCCATTCACACCAAGCTCGACATTGTTGACGTGCGCGGCGCTTCCCGCCTTAAACACCGCGACGAGCTCATGCTGCGAGCGGTAGAGCGATCCCATGCCGGCATTGGGTTTGGCCCAGACGCATAGGTTCTTGTAGCCGTCGTAGACCGCGCGCGCGGCGCTCAGCAGCTCGAACATGTGCCTCCAGTCCATACAGACGAAGTGGAGCGCGCCCGCGCGGCTCGCCTTGCGCATGCAGCTCATTGTGACGGTCAGAAAGCGCGTGAACTCGGCTTCGCTCATCTCGCCCGAGGCCTGGACGAACTCGCGATGCTGGTTCCGGCCCTTGCCCGACACATGCCCGTCGATCGGCACGTTATAGGGAGGATCGGTGAAGATCATCGCCGCGCGCTCGCGGGGCATGAGCAAGTCATAATCACCGCGCACAGTGGCGTCGCCGCACAGCAGCCGATGCGGACCCAAATGCCATAGGTCGCCAAGGCGCGTGACCGCAGGCGCGTCGAGGTCGGCCTGCCAGTCGTCGTCGGCTTCGCTCGCGTCGCGACTACCATCGAGGATGAGCGCGATGTCGCCTTCGTCGAAGCCGGTGATCTCGAGATCGAAGGCGCAGTCGAGCGCGACGATCGCGTCGAACTCGATCGCAAGTAGTTCGCGATTCCACCCCGCGCGTTCGGCAAGCCGGTTGTCAGCGATGCGGTAGGCGCGCTTCTCGGCTTCGCCAAGCTCGCCGAGCGGGATTGTCGGTACCGCGCTCAAGCCGAGGTTGATCGCGGCGCGTAAGCGACCATGGCCCGCCAGCACACCGTCATAACCATCGGTCAGGATGGGATTCGTGAAACCGAAGCGCACGATGCTTTCCTCGAGCTGGCGGATCTGACGGGCCGAGTGCGTGCGCGCATTGTTGGCATAGGGCGTGAGCGTCGCCGGGTGGCGCATGACGACCTGGGGCGCGGCGCGGCTAGGCTGGACGGATTTCGGACGAGCGTTGGTAACGGGCATATCAATCTCCACAATGATGCATGGAGGCCAGCCATGTTGGGCGGACATCTCCACAGAAGTCGAGACAAGACACGCGGGTGCCCAGCAGCCCCGACCGGCGCTGCCGATTGCCACGTCAACCAGCTAGCTGGCTCATGACGCTGCGTGTCTTTGTAGCTGCCGTCTGCACCAGCATCGCGCTCGGTGGAGCGAAGCCGCATCACGCGACGCCCGCTTAGCAGTCCCAAAGGACCATTGTCCGTGTTCGGCTCCGACTACACTCACGGCATCGCGCCATAGAGCTGATCATCTGCCTTGGTAGAGGACATATACTGGTAAAATTTTCACTCTGCAAGCATAAAGTTGCTTACGGTCGCAAAAAAAAACCCATTACGTCCTACATCGGCTATCCGATTTAGCTTTCGGCGAGAAGTGCCGACTTTCTATGCTGTCTATTAACAAGACGAATATCAAATGTAATAGTTTTAGTATCACAATGCTAATATACAATTCTATCTCGGCATTCTATCAAACGTGTATTGTTTGCTGGTCATGTCGGCTACGTTAAGCCAAGATCCAGACAAACACGAAGCGGGTTGACGGTCTATAAGCTGGTTACTGCCGACACTTGCGGCGGGCGCATCTGTCGAGTTAACTCTTCAGCGTCTTTCTACTGCTTTAGAGTTATGCTCGGGTTGTGGACGCAGGTCGTGCGGGCTGCCTGCAGTCGAGAGATTGCCGATGCGCTGGAGGCGCGTGCTGACGCCTGCTGCCTTCAGCCGCCGTCTAATCGTGCGGGAACACGTAATCCCAGCCACCACGCGCGCCGACTCCCCGTCCACACGATCAGGGCAAGGCGGGCTCCGGCCGACGCTTACGCACGCTCGTTTCCGGTGAGTTCGCGTACGGCCGCCAGAGCGGCTTGTAGGGCAACCTCGATCATCATGACGTGCTTGCCGAGTGCTGCAGCAACACCAAAAGTGGCTGAACCAGCGTGGTACCGATCTCTCGACCACGAGCGTCGGTACGGATGTACACCGAGTGTTCGACGGTATGGCGATATCCTGGCCAAGCTCGGAAATCGCCGAACGTTACGTATCTCCATACCGACCTATTTATCTGGTCCTCAGCGACCAGCACGGGATAGCCTCGCCCGGTGCGCTGCGCGAGCCAAGTCCGGCGATCCTCCCATTTGGCCTCCCGCTCGATGTAGATGGCCGAGAAATTGCGGATCACTTCATTGTAGATCGCCATTATACTAAGCAAAACGACCCGGTCGCTTTGCGAACGATGTTCAACATCTACAGCCTTTTGTGATCGCGAGCACCGAAGTCATTTAACCAGCCGAGCAACAACTGCCAACTCTGATTGCGCGCCGCTTCGGTTCCCGCAGCCATACCCCCGAACTTGGCTATGTATGAGCGTCCCGGATAGGTGTAGGTTTCGCTGGCCACGCTCGGCCCCACGCCCAACACACGGTGGGTCGCTTGGGAGAACACGAGGCTGGTCACGGGATAGGCAAAATGGCGCAGCGTCAACCGTGACGTGACCGCACGAACCATGGTGCCCGAAGGCCATGCACCATCGCTGTTCGAGCCAATTAACAGCACCGGCCCGAGCGTGCACTCAACCGCGATCCGCGCCGGTCCATCGGCTGGATATCGAGCCTCAGCCCACGCGAAGGCGGTAACCCCGTCTCCATCTCCCTTCGTCTTAACGACGTATGGCACGGGCTTGCCGCCCAACGACCAGCCGCTCGCACCGTCGCCCTGCGTCGATCCCCAAACAACGTCCGAGAGCACGAACGCCGCCACGCCAGCAATTGACGGCGTGTTCGCTGCGGTCAGCAACGCCGCCTCGCTGCCCCGCGACTGACCGAGCACGATGACCTTCGTCGTATCGACACGACCCGATGCGCGAAGCCAATCGACCGCGTTCACGAAGGTTTCTATCGGAACGAGTCGTAATAGCCGCGGCCCCGCGAACCCGTCGTTATAGTCGACGCCGAGGACGACATAGCCACGGGCGGCAAGCATCGGCCCGATCTCGTCGGCGGTGAAAAGATGGCCTTCGCTACCGCCGATCAGCACAATTCCGATCGGACGCGCCGGAGCGGCCTCAGGCGTATATAAACGTCCGATGAAAGCTGGCGTTTTCACGTTGAGCGTTGTCGCCGCCTCGCAAGCCGTCGATCCCGCTGACACAGTCACCAAGAACCGCAGTAAGAGCTCGCGCCAAGTCATGCCACAAACCTGATCATCTGCGCATGCGAGTCAATCAGATGGGCAGAGCAAGCTCAAGCCCGACGACATCGCGCAAGCCAGTTGGGTATACCCAGTGGGTCGTTCGGGATACCGCAGACTAGGCGCTCCGTGGTGCATTCGAAGGCGGCCTCGAGGACATGCCCGACAATGTTGGTTTTGTAGAACATGAGAGCTGGTGAGAACGACAGAAGTTAGTGAAAGTCGGTCACGCAATCGGTTCCAGCTCGTTAGTTTGCCAGAACCACTGAGTAGAGGCAAATTAGCGTAAGCGACGGATTGTATGGAACATAACAGTCCACCTGAACTTTCTAGAGTTCCGGTCGTAACCGCTTAGTTTTGTCGCGGCTGTTCGGGAGTTTGTTCCATGCTCGCCGGTGCAAATGTCTTGGTCGTTGAAGACGAAATGCTTATCGCGCTAGAGCTCGCCTTAGCGATCGAGGACGCCAGAGGCGTCGTTGTTGGACCTGCTTCCACAACGCGAGAAGCTTTAATGCTGATCGCTAATGCGCCCGATGCGAGGATGCCGATCACTGCGGCGATACTCGATGTAAATCTCGCTGATCGGGATGTTACCCCTGTCGTCATGCTGCTTCGTAGAAACGACGTCCCGGTGATCATTCGTTCTGCCGTACGCCTTCCGGCGGCCGTACAGGCGTCCTACCCCGATATTCCCTGGCTGGCCAAACCCTGCGAAACTGGCCGCGTTATCCAGGCGCTCGCTGTGGCGATCCGTTCGGGGGCAAGATGCTCAGCAGCAGCTCTCGTTAAACATTGAAAGCAGGCTCTTGGAGGCCAAGGCGCTAGGCGTTCGCGTGTGTCCCGTACAGAAGCCGCAATCCTGCTTACGGCGGAGTGCCGCTGGCGCACGAGTTCCTGTCGCTCATGCTCGCGGTCCGTTGGCCAAGCGTCACCGTCGCACTCCACATGCTTGAAGGCGAGCGCTGGATCAGGTCCACACGCGGCGTGATCACCGTAATCGACCGCGTCGGCCTTGAGGAGTTTGCGGGCGAAATCTACATTGCGCCCGCGTTTGAATTGGAGCGGCTGAGCGCGCGCGAGATCTAACGCCGTCGGCGTTAACCGCTGGCCGCGCCAACAAGCACCATCACGGGGATGATCCAGCAAATCCTTTCGCGTCGGACCGGGCTTATATTGGTTTTCAGCAATTTACATGAACGGCACCACTTCGAGAAGCGTGTCGGCCTCGTTGGTTATTTCGCAGGCGCGGCTGCACTGGGCCGACGGCAGCGTCTCTGATGGACGAGCAGCTCGCGCGCGATAGCGACCGCTTCCGGCTTGGCCGCTTCCTTATCAGCAAATTCGCCACACCCTCTTCGTCGCACACGAGAAAAAGCGTTCCATACTTACCAGACCGCAATATTAGGCAGACGTTCCCGCTCGGGTAAATCTGGAAGGGCGGTGCAAACCATATATCGAGGTATCAGACGGATGTCGCGGCTTCCTAAGTCGCGACTATTGTCAAATACCGTACCCTAGCCGGCTTGGTTAGTAGGCTAGCTACCTAGTCTGCATATTTACATGTCAGTGTAGTGTCCTACCTCACGCGTATCAGGTGTGAGTAGTAGTTATGTCCGTTGAAGATCACGGTTTTTACATGCGCCGTGTTGCCGAGGAACTAGAACTTGTCGCCTGCTTGGCTGATCCAGCGCGCGAGGTTCATCGCATTATGGCCGAGGAGTATCAGCGTCGCATCGACGTGCTGGATTGCGCGCGCAATGCGCGAGTGTCTTCAGCCTAGGCACCCCGGCATCGATGACCATGCGATGTCGTGACGCTTGACGAACTCTTACGAGACGCTTGGGTCGCGGAGGTTATCGCAATGTTCGACGGCTTTGATTCCTAAACTTTATGGCCGCTTTGGAGTGCATTTCGCCGAGGTGCTGAGCTATCGCGGCCGCTCTCCGATGAACTCGCGCCAATCCGAAAGTGTAAATAATTCCGACACAATCTTACGGTCTCCGCGGTCGGTAAAAGGCAATGACTTTAGTCATTGTGGGCTAAGTGGTTGTAAACGTTAGACTCTAGCCCGGATTTGCACGTTTCACGAATGGCACGCGTTTTGCTCCCAGGTAGAAGACATCCGTAACTTAGAAGGATCGAGACCCATGCGTTTCACCACTCTCATCGGCCTTGCGGCCCTCACGCTGACCACCGCAGCGCAAGCTGCTCCCAACCTCGTTCAGAATGGCGGCTTCGAGACGTCGACCTACACGCAAAACAGCCAGTTCGGCACCGCTTTCGGTGGTCAGGGTATCGCGAACTGGACCGGTAACGGCGGCTACAACCTGTACGAGATCGGCGGCACGCAATCGACGACCAATGCGCTTGGTCAGTACGCTTACACGGGCAACGAATATTTCCCCACCGTCGCCAATGTGGCCAGCCCGAACGGCGGAAACTTCGTCGCGCTCGATGGCGATACCGCTCCTAACGTCCAGGGCGCGATTTCGCAGATGATCAACGGCCTGAGTGTCGGCAAGACCTACACGCTCGCGTTCAACTGGGCGGCATCGCAGCTACGCTCGCGTACGGGTTCGACGTCCGAGCGTTTTGGTGTGACGCTCGGCTCGGACCTCAACGTGGTCACCCCGACGCTCATGATCGCGAGCCAGGGCTTCTCGGGTTGGAAGACCCAGAA
>JAABUQ010000799.1_pt1 | contig 72471 bp, 58 predicted proteins | sample 5560001 | NCBI WGS metagenome assembly JAABUQ01 (sample SAMN10711888, study PRJNA513371) | rock metagenome | isolation source: Antarctica rocks | place: Antarctica: Victoria Land, Finger Mt nord | collected 2015-12-18 | reverse complement strand
ACGGTGATTTGAGCAAGTATAGTCTTGTCGTCGCGCCTCTACTGCATATGATTCGTCCGGGCGTTGCCAAAAACATCGAGCAGTTTGTCGAGCGGGGCGGCACATTCCTCACGACGTTCTTCAGCGGCATCGTTGACCAGCACGGGCATGTTGGATTAGGTGGCTATCCAGCAGGGCTACGCAAACTGCTAGGGATTCATGTCGAGGAATTCGACCCATTGACGCCAGAGACGACCAACCAACTAGTAATTAACGAGGACGCATTGCAGGGGACCTATCCTGCCACACTCTGGGGCGAACTGATCCGCCTGGAAGGGGCGCAAGCTCTCGGCGCCTTCGCGAGCGATTATTACGCGAACGACCCTGCTTTAACAGTTAATCATTTTGGACAGGGACACGCCTGCTATATTGCAACTCAGAGCAACGAAGAACTGCTAGATAAGCTAACACTACTGCTTTGTGAGCAAGCAAATGTGCAACCCGTCTTAGCAGCACCCGAAGGCATCGAAGTCACCAGAAGAGTAAGAGGCGACGGTAAAGTTGTGTACTTCTTGTTAAATCATACGGAACATCCTCAGCAAGTAACATTGCCAAGTGGGAATTTCACCTCGTTGCTTGATGGAAAAAGTATTGCGGGACAGGTAAGTGTGGGGGCGGTGGATGCAGTAGTTTTGTTGGGCTAGTTGTAGGGACCGATTTATCACGTCCTGTGAACAATCGACTGCCGACAAGGACGTGATAAATCGGTCCCTACAACTATTTTCTCTATTCAACCATCCCAAAGAGGGTGTTGAGCGATTCGGCAAGTGTTGGATGGGCAAAGACACCCTCTTCCAACATGGTATATGGTACCTTGCCCATCATAGCAATTTCTAGCATAGACATGATCTCGCCACCTTCTATGCCGAGAATGGCACAGCCGAGAATATGTTTCGTATCTGGATCGACAATTGCCTTCATCATACCTCGCGGCTCGTCCACCTCAAGAGCGCGGGCAACGTAGTTCATAGGCATCTTGGCGACCTTGAAATTGAGACCTTGTTGCTTTGCCTCGGTCTCAGTTATGCCAACACGTCCAAGCTGTGGGTCGATGAAGACGGTATAGGGTACAAGACGATCCTTAATACTGGCATGACCGTGTTCGATGACATTGGTGCGAATAATACGAAAATCGTCATAGGAAATATGCGTGAACGCTGGTGGCCCCTTGACATCGCCAAGTGCATATATTCCTGGCACGTTTGTTTCTAAGGTATCGTTGACCCGTATATACCCCTTCTTATCTGTCTCTATCCCTGTGACACCTAAATTGAGTTTGTCGGTATTTGGCGTTCGGCCCGTTCCTGCGAGAAGGTGCGTACCATCTATGGTGCGCGACTCACCGTTATGTGTTTTGACGGTCAGATGAATCGTGCCATCGGCATCTTTAGTAACGTGCGATGTATTGGTTTCGAGTAGCACTTCGACACCATCTTCGCGCAAAATTTTCGTGACTTCCTCGGCAATGTCGGTGTCTTCACGTTTCAACAATTGCATGCCGCGCTGTACAATTGTGACCTTACTGCCGAAGCGACGAAACATTTGCCCGAATTCTAGACCAATGTAGCCACCGCCAATCACAATCAGGTGTTCCGGCACTACGTCTAGCTCCATGATCGAGGTAGAATCGAGGTAAAGTACTTCGTCTAAGCCCGGTAACTGTGGAGTAGACGGACGTTCACCAGTATTGATAAAAATGAGGTCGGCTGTCAGTTGTCGCACACTGCTATCGTTCATATGCACTTCTAAGGCTTTTGGTGCTACAAATGTAGCCTCGCCCATCAACAGGTCTACATTTTTAGAATTTTCGAGGCGGCTCTGGCTACCATTGCGAAAACTGTCCACGATATCGCGTTTGCGCTTCCTCACGGTAGTCATATTCACGCTGATTTGTCCTGTATTCACGCCGTAGTCTGCGCCGCGTCGCGCCATATACGCGGCTTTCGCGCTGGCAACCATCGTCTTTGTCGGAGTACAGCCTTCGTTGATGCAGGTGCCTCCGACATGTTTGCGCTCGATGATCGCAGTCTTTCGCCCTGATTGACCAAGGGCGGTCGCAAGTGGGCCTCCTGCCTGTCCTGCTCCAATGATAATAGCATCGTAGTGGGTCGCGGTCGCCATATTCTTTTCTCCTATTTTATATGTACATTTGCTCGCTCTATGACCTAGAGCAAGTTATAGATAGCCATGTTCTAAAAGTCTCTCGCCCGTTAGTGCAAACTCCTTAGCAGATGGAACGGTCACGTCGAGTGCATCGGCCATACGGTCGATCATATTGAAAAGCGCACAGACCGTCAGTGCATCCTCAATGGCCTGTTTACTTACACCTGCATTCAGCAGTGGCATGATATCCTCTGGCGTCACCTCTGCTGGACGCAGTGTAACCTTCTCCAGCAATTGCAACATACAGCGCATCTTCTCACTAATGGGAGCGGTTCGCCAGTCGTCTAGCACAGCCTCAACCACGCTATCGGTAAGTACCTTCGACGCAACTGCGCCATGAGCACCAGTTCAATAGGCACACTGATTTTTGCGTGAAACGAAAGCCGCGAATAACTCTCGCTCTCCAATATTCCAGTCTGAAGGTCCACGTAGCACAGCCTCTAAATAGGCCGAAAAAGGTTGACCAAACAGTTCAGAGCGATAGGAGAGCGTTCTTCTAATATCAGAGACGGGCGCATCCTGCATCATCTGTGCAATTTTTTTAAGACGCATCGGAGTTTCCCTCCAATGCTCGCAATCCTTGCTCCAGACGCGCCATAGCCGCGCCAAGTGCAATACTCAACGTAATCTCGAAGATGGCATCTTCATCGTAACCTGCAACTCGCAAAGCCTCGAAGTCTTGATCGGTGACTTTGTAGGCATGAAGCGCAACTTTACGAATATAGCTCTCTAGTTCAACAGGAACATTTTCTGGTACATTAGAAGCACTGCCACTAAGATGTGCGGCTTGCTCTTTGACAGCATTTCTTAATGTTGACGAGGTTACGCCAGGAGTGTCGAGAACTCCCTTCGTCAACGTTTGAGCAAATGTATCGTATCGAGTCTTCATAGGCTATGATTTCTCCTTTTCGGCAGAAGTGTATATTTCGCGAGTTTCTTTCGCTGCATAAGGAGTAGCATTGAGCAAGCGTTCTCGCTGGCGTTTGCCTTGAACTTGCCCGTAGGTAGCAACTGTAAAAGGCACAAGGTAGGTCACAAGCATAGGTACAATCCATGCGGCTGCGAATTGCCCCGAAAGGATTTGCTGCCCATGATTGATTAAAGCTAAAATAGTTCCAACAACAAGAGCCGTTTTCACTGAACGAAAAAATGTGTCGCGTTCGAGACAATAGTTTATGAGAAGACGCCATCTACCCATACGCGCATTCCTCCTCTAAAATAAGCTAATAATGATGCACTTATACCTCGGGCAAATGTTGGTCTTCTTCCGACGTACTACGTTGTGTACGTAATACAGCATGCAGTGAGTCGAGCAATGCGTCCATGACGCGCTGTCGATGCTTGGGTAAGATATTTGCAGGCATAGCATCAGGCGCGAAATAACGACATTCACTCGACTCTTCCGTAGAGGTCAACGTACCTCCGGTTACACGACATTGAAACGTCAGCACAACCTCTTGCTTTTGTGGCTTGGAATAGACACCGACGAGATAATCTACCTCAACCTCTAAGCCCGTTTCCTCGCGTACCTCGCGACAGACGCCCTCTTCGACGGTCTCACCTATTTCTAAGCCGCCACCTGGCAAGTTCCACCACTCAATATCACGTCGTAATGCCAGCAAAATTTCACTCTCACGAAAAATGAGCGCATACACACCAATACGAAATTGTCTTGGACTGCTTGCCGCATCGAAAGCCTCTACCATACACAGCCTCCCTTCAAATTATAAATTATAGTCGGTAAACTTTATAGGCATTGTCGTGTAGCACATCCTGAGCGATGGAAAATGCTTGTAACTCATCAAGTTCATCTACGTTAATCATCTCTTGCAACACCTGTGCAAGTACGCTACGTCCACGCATAACACCTGCCCAGTACATTTCGGGGATGCTGATGCCGTCTGAACTGTACATTAGTTTACTTGCGGGTGCAACGCTGAGAGCTTGCCGGGTGAAGGTGAGCATCTCTAATTTCTCAACAAATGGGATGGTGTATGACAGGTCAAAATAGACATGTGGATACACAGCCGCGAGATACGCCCCAAGCTGCGTATACGGGTAACTTTCGTGAAGCAGAATAATCGGCATCGTCTGATACTCGCGCCGTTCCAGCACATCTCGTAGGTGAAGCGGGTTGCCGAGGCGCATATCTGTATCGTTGTCCCCGTAGCCCGTGTGAAACTGGATCGGCACCTGTTGCTCCGCGGCATGTGCGAATGCGATGTGGAGCAGATAGTCAATCAATGGTTTGTGGGCAAGTCGAAACTGTGCTTGCTGTACAACATCAGCGCGTGCTTGCTGAAACGACGTGGTGGCCTCGTCCTTGCTCCATTCTGCGACCTGTAGCCCTGTACGATAGGCAACAATACTTTTCAGGGCACAATACCCCTTTGCGCGAATATTGCTCACCTCAATCGTAAAACGCTCGATCACCTCATCAAAATCGCTGTAAGCAATAACTAAACGTTGCATCAGAGTTTCGAGACGTAGCATACTCACGGTTCGACAATGCCCAATCTGGCTCATTTGTTCAGGCGAAAAGCATACGTCAGGAAGTGGATAGGCGGGGTCGAGTATCAGCGTATCTATGTGTGCTGCTGTGATGAGTTGTTCAAGTAGCACTTCAGAGGTCAAGCTATTTCGTGCCGCGATAACAGCATCCTCTTGAGGTTCGCAGTGGTAGAAAGCCGCCAGTTGGCGCAACATCCATAGATAGTAAATAGTATGAGGCACATGCTGAGCCGCAATACTCGCGTCGGGCGACTCGGTAAAATAGCGACGAAATTCCGCAACGTCCATCTGCTGCCTCAGTAGGATAGGGTGGCAGTGGTTATCTACGACAGGAATTGTTGTAAGGTCAAGCATGCGATACGCCTCCTGATTTTGATGCTCTCAGCATAACACGTTCTTAATTGCTCTGGCAATTTTCCCTCATCATGAGATATAGTGTAAGCGTCAACGATATCGACAAGAAGGATGGATTCATGTATTTGCGTAGCCCTTGTTAACTTTCTCGATTTCTAAGTTGCTCATCCGAGCATACCTATTGCCACAACTGGACAACGCTTCGCGCCATAGTCCAGCGCATTCGTGCGCCACCTTTCTAAAAACATGCTTACCTCATCGTTACATACATTTTGCATGTTTTCAGAAAGGAATACGGTTATGCATACTCAAACTCTCTTCTCTCGCCTCAAGCACGTATCAATTCTGCACATAACGTTGCTCAGTATGGGCTTATTTGACGAAATAGTTTCTGGTTTCTCGACAATCGGTTTGCCGCTTTTTCGCGAGCAGTTGGGGCTTAGTTACACACAAATCGGTTTGATTTTCACCGTTTCAGCACTTATCGGTGCGGTTCTGGAACCACTACTCAATCTGCTAAGTGAGCGGGGTACAAAACGCTACTGGATTCTCGGTGGACTGCTTGTTTCTACGTTCGGTTTCGTCTTAAAGGCAAGTACACAATCATTCGTTTTGCTATTACTAGCATTTATCGTAGCGTCACCCGCAGGAGACGCAGCGGTAGGACTTTCACAGGCTGCACTTGTAGAACTTGCACCAACACAAGAAACACGAGTGATGGCACGCTGGACATTTCTAAGTAGTATCGGTGACTTTTTTGCGCCACTTATCATTGTAGCGATAGTGAGCATTCACCTGGGATGGACAGAATTATGGTGGATAGCCGCAAGTCTATGGCTAGTTATTGCTATTATTATTGGCACTCGCCGCTTTCCAAACCCTTCTAAAACGGTCGATGAGGAAGTTATATCCACGAAAGCACTATTTACAGGATTACGAGAGGCACTACAGGACTCAACTTTGCTGCGTTGGTCAGCACTCACCGTTATTCCTACAATGGTGGACGAGGTATTTCTTGTTTTCACAGCACTGTACTTACGAGATGTGGTGCATGTAAGTCAGGAGGCCGTTGGGCTTATTATAGCAATTCACACTACAGGCGCACTATTAGGTCTCTTTGTCCTTGATCGTTTTCTATTACAACGGAGTACACCACGTCGGCTTTTGGCATTGCTATCGCTACTCGTTCTCGTTAGTATGATCTGTCTTTTGAGTTTTCACCAACTATGGGTGGCGACACTCGCACTTTTTGCAATTGGATTGGGTGCGTCTGGCTGGTATCCAATTGCAAAAGGGCAAGCATATCGCAGACTTCCAGGTCGTGTGGGTACAGTACGGGCCGTTATTAGCTTGTTCGCTGCACTCGACGTAGCACTTCCAGGTATTGTGAGCGTTATAGCAGATCACTTCGGTCTTATAACTGGATTAGGATTTTTAGGCTTGGCGCCTGCACTCATGTTGTTACTCCTTATAGGAACTCGTGATAATTCGTGAGGAACTACCCAAAAGTCACAGTAAGTGAAACTTACACTACATGTCATCCGTGTATTAGACAGATACTTATGTGTAATCTTTGTTGAAAAAATACTATTGTACGGTATATCAACCGTATAGAATGTATAATTAAGAGGAGAAGTTTAAGGATGAACAATTTTTTGAAGGGCATACTTGTTGGTGCCGGTATTGGCTTGCTTGTTGCTCCAATGCGTGGTGAAGAGATGCGTAATCTCGTAGCCCAACGTTTCTCAGAGTTGCGCGGTTCGCTACCCGAAAATGCACAGTTAAACCAGTACTCGCAGCAAGTGACAAATACTGTTTCACAGGGTGCTAGCAACCTGAAGGACTACGCTCAACAGGCCGTTTCGACTGTGAAAAGTTCTGCGAACAATTTGAGCGACATCGCACAGAATGCAGCTTCCTCTGCCAAGCAGACAGGCCAAGATGTTGCAAATACTACGAAGCAGACAGCCCAGGATGCTGCGAATACTACGAAGCAGACAGCGGCAAACGCAAAGTCGAATGCCTCTACATCAACAACCAATGCTACAAACAGCAACACGGGAACTAGCGCACCATTCCCAAGCGCATACCCAGAGTACGTCAACCCGGAGACAAAGCCAAACCTCTAAGTGTTGGTGAAGAAAAACCAAGTATATGCGGTAAGGAAGCAGTGCTTCCTTGCCGCATATGTTTTCTACCGCTAGTTAAATCAGTTCAAAGTAACGGCGGCGATCCCAGTTTGTCACCGCTTTTTCGTATTCTTTCACTTCCCAACGCCGTGTTGCGGCAAAGTGTTCGACAAAATCTGTGCCCAAGAACTCTTTCGCGACCTCGCTCTTCTCGAAGAGATTCGTTGCATCCGTGAGATTGCGTGCAAGTGGCTGGATACGCCCCTCTTCAATCGCCTTTGTGACGACAACAGGATCATAGGCATTCCCTTCGAGACGCGCAGGCAGTTCCAGTTTGCGCTCTATCCCATAGAGTCCACTTGCCAGCATTGCAGAAAAGACGAGATAAAAATTTGCGTCAGCACCAGGGACACGGTTTTCGATACGAATAGCACGCTTGCCATTATTGATGACGCGCACAGAGCAGGTACGGTTGTCCATGCCCCACGTTGTATTCAGCGGTGCCCATGTTCCTTCTATGTACCGCTTGTAGGAGTTGATAACGGGGGCATACAAGACCATGAACTCTGGTAGTTTGCTCAACACGCCCGCGAGAAACTGGCGCATCGTCGGAGACATATGCCCCTCGGCACTTTCATCCCAGAACACGTTGCGCTCTCGGTTTACATCCCAGAGACTCATATGAGAATGTCCACTACTGCCATCTTCCTGATCGTTCCATTTTGCCATGAATGTCGCGGCATAGTCCTGTTGATGGCAAATTTCTTTGACGCCTGTCTTGAAAAGCAGAGTGTTATCAGCGGCAGTAAGCGTATTCCCGTAGTGGATATTCATTTCATACATGCCTGGTCCATGTTCACGGTTATAGCCCTCGATCTCGACACCATAATCGCGCATCATACGAGCAATGCGTCCCAGGATTTGATCGTCCGCGCTGGCCTGGCTAATTGCATAGCAGTTCATACCGGGGTTGAGTGGCACCAAATTTGGGCCGAAATCCTTCTCACGTAGCGACACCTGATTTTCGCGGAAGAAGCGGAACTCTAGTTCGGAGGCCGCCATTGGCGCAAAGCCCATCGAATGCGCGCGGTCCATCAAGTTCTGTAAGACGCCGCGCGGCGAAATAGTGACGGGTTCACCTTGCTCGGACCACAAATCACAAATACAGGACGCGACATTTTCCTCCCACGGCACAAGTGCGAATGTAGAGAGGTCCGGCTTCATCACGATATCCGCAAAACCACGCTGCCAGTTGCTAAATTTGAGATTTGGTAGCACATTTTCAGCTATATCCCAACCAAAAAGCACATCACATTGTGCAAAGCCATCCGACAGCGAGTCGAGGAAGAATTTTGCCGCGACCCTCTTGCCCCGATAGACACCCTCGATATCAGCGGCACCTACCTTCACATACTCTATTTTGCCCTCTTCGATAAGTTGCTTAATTTCGGTAATATCCATACAAAATTTCCATCCTTTCTATGTGTGTCATTCCTCATAACTGAGTTCAGCCCTTTTCACTTTTACGAAAGGCTGTTTTTCAAGGCTCCTTTTTCACGCTATGACCATCCCGTCGGCCTTGACGAAACTGAAACAGATCTCTACTCCACCACCTCGGACGCAAACTTACGCATAATCGCGGGATGCTCTTCATGAGGAGCCCCATGCAATGCAGCAATAAGCTCGCGCAGCCGCGGGGTCATGATGATGAGATACCGCGTAGGGCCTGCAACCTCATAATACGTATGCGGAACTCCTGCTGGCACAAACACAGTTGTCCCTGCGGGGGCCTCAATGGTTCTATCGCTAAACCGGAACGTCAGTGTTCCCTCCAAGATGTGCCACGCCTCGTCGTCAGAGTAGTGGACGTGCAGGTAGTCTGGACCACTTCCGCTCCACTCATGAATATCAAAGGACTGCCCAGTTGCCGAGATGGGGTGCTGGCCCTCTACTCGCACTTGTTTATCTGAAACGATAATGGGTTGGGCCATGATATGGGGTTCCTCCTCTCACTTCGTAACTGCCCTCTTTATACCATAAAAAGTCAGTTTTGACGCATATCTGATACCAGAGGTCCAAAAAATGAGATGGTTTTCTGCTAGGGACATTGCCCAAAATAAAAATACAAGTGCCGCTAGCCGATGCTGCCAATCATACGCGCTAGAAATAGTTCGACGAGATACCACCATCGACGATAAGCCATGCACCCGTTGTCCAGGCCGATTCATCGGAGGCAAGATACAAAGCCATGTAGATGATGTCGTTGGCCTCGCCAAAACGTCCCAGCGGAATGCGGTCCAGGCGCAGGTTGCGAGCCTCCTCGCTTGTCCACAAGCTCCTGAGTAGAGGTGTCTCAATTGGGCCAGGGCAAATTGCATTGCAACGGATGTGATGGCGACCATATTGTACGGCTAGCGATTTGGTCAGGGAAAGCATGCCTCCTTTAGAGGTGGTGTACGCATCTTGCGGAACGGTACAGCCCATGAAGGCGACAAACGAGGCAACATTGATAATCGAACCCTGCCCCTGTTTGACCATATGAGGAATCGTGTACTTAGCACAAAGAAAGGTGCTTTTAAGGTTTACGTCTAATACTCTATCCCAGGTTGCCTCACTGATATCTACAACGCTCCCATCATCAGTCGGCATAATGCCAGCATTGTTATACAACACATCTACCCGACCAAAGGCGTTGATAGCAGCATCGACCATTGCCTTAACCTCGTTCTCATCAGCAACGTTTGTTTTCACAAAGACCGCTTTTCCACCCACATCTCGAATACCCTTGACGGTTTCTTCACCTGACTGTGCATTTACATCAGTTACAACAATACTGGCACCTTCACGTGCGAATAATACTGCCGCAGCCTGTCCCATACCACCAGCCGCACCTGTAATAATTGCCACCTTATTCGCAAGTCGCATATAATCTTCCCTCCTCATAGATGATTGGTAGGGACCGATTTATCACGTCCTTTCGGCGGTTGGAATGCCAACAGGACGTGATAAATCGGTCCCTACCACAACCGTTACACGAACATCAAACTTTTATTCGCCGCCAACAGCACCTTCCGTATCGACGTTAACAAGTGTAGTCTCGCCGAAGCCTCGTTCGATAGCATTTAGTTCGCTATCGGAGCCTTGCACATGTGGCCCCTTAAACCAGTAGCGCACGCTAACCATCCACCAGACAACGAGAATGATAAGCGTTCCCAGCACGACAATAGGAGTGTAGTTGAACGTAACCCATGTCACGGGTGTAATAGTAGGCAACATGAACAGCACTGAGATAAAAATGACCCATAGCACCGCGATAATGCCGATAGGTCGGCTCCATGCACCGAGATGCCAGGGACCGGGTTGAAAGTCCTTCGCAATGAGTCGTAGCAGAATGGGCAGAACATACGAGATGTAGAGTCCAATAACAGCGATGGATGTAATGGCGACGTAGGCTGCGAAGTTGAAAACAGTCGGAATCGCCAGTATGAAAGCACCCACTGCCGCCAGGATGATGGCGTTACGGGGAGTTCGTCCACTATCCAGACGATGCCAGAGATCCGAAAACGGTAAGGCACCGTCGCGCGAAAAAGCGTAGATCATACGCGAGTTGGTGGTAATCGAAGACATGCCGCAAAAAAACTGTGCGCCGACTGCAACGGCAAAGAAAATCGTGCCCAGAGCAAACCCAAGACGACTTTCAAGGATATAGAGCACAGGATTGATATAACCAGCCGCTTTGACAAGATCAGGAGCCGCTGCGAGTAGACCCATCAGCACGATGTAACCAGCGAAAGCCGAGACGACTACCGACATGACAATGCCCCACGGTGCTCTCCTGGCGGCTCCAACGGTCTCCTCAGTCATATGTGCCGAGGCATCGTAGCCTGTATAGGTGTACTGTGCCAACAATAACCCTAGCAAGAACGCATACCACGTAGGAAAACCTGTCCCATTGAACTTGGGATCGGCTCTGAAAAGCGTACCAGCACCATTGAGCGGTTGAGCGACGACGTGATTGGCGAAGTTCGCACCCCCAAACTGTTGCGAGGCCAATGCAGCAACAACAACGCCACCACCAATCAAAAGAACGCCAGCAATGTGCCACCAGACACTCACGTCGTTTAAGCGTGCAACGATACGTACACCGAAAATGTTGAGAAGGCCATGTAGGATAAGCACAACACCATAAATTGCCAACGTCGTCCACTGTGTTACGGGATCAATAGCAGCAACGGAGCCGAGGGTAGCAGGAAAATGTGGGAACCATGCATTGAGCAACACATCAACGGAAACGGCTAGACCGTAGTCAATACCTGCCGTTACCGCAACTTGCCCGATGAGATTAAACCAGCCCGTGAACCAACCCCATGCCGGTCCACCGAGTTTGGATGCCCAGTAGTACAGGCCACCAGCAGTCGGGTAGGCAGAGGCCAGTTCAGCCATGCCTAAAGCAACGATAACCACGAACACAGTAACAAGCGGCCAGCCAATAGAGCCAGCAGCGAAGCCAGACGTGGTAATACCTGTGTAAAAAAGGGTTAAACAACCACTCAGCACGGAAATAATGGTAAATGAGATGGCGAAATTCGAGAAGCCGCCCATCGTGCGAAATAATTCCTGGGCATAGCCCATACCATGCAAACGCTTGATGTCTTGCGCGATAAGCTCTTCTTTGCCAGAACGATTAGCTGAAGCCAAGAGACACCCCCTAAAAACGCGACACTATACAAAAGATACAACTAAGAGGTTTGTTAACATCTGTCATGAAATGGTATAGCACCTCCTTTCAGCACTCTATTGAAAGTGGATATAGTGCCGTGATGAGTGCATGTGAAAATTGTGTAACTCTATTGTGTATTATGCTGAGTTTTTCGTCAAGTAGGGGCCTTTATTCATAACGCCCTCGTCCCCATCGACCACGTTTCCATCCATTGAACACGTCCCTCAATCCTCACTCGCATGGTTCATTAGCAACAGGGCGTTATGAATAAAGGCCCCTACAGATCGCGCCATTATTAATATTTATAGAAGTGTTGCAGCGTCTCCTCCTCCGGCGATTTCTCTTTGAAGAAGTCGGCTTCGGCACGTTTGACAGCGATATAGGAGGTTGCGAGCAATGGTCCCAGTGCTTCTTTTAGCACGGAGTCATGCTCTAGCTCGTCTAACGCTTCACCGAGCGTTGTCGGAAGGCGACGAATGCTACGCTTTTCGCGCTCTTCATCACTATAGTTTCCTGGATCAATCTCCTGCGGCTCACCGGGGTCGAGCTTGTTTGTGACACCATCGAGACCAGCCGCGATAAACGCGCCCATAGCTAAATAGGGATTGCCGCTATGGTCAGCACTTTTCAGTTCAAGATTGATCGCCTCCGCCTCGGTTCCCCGCACAGCGGATGGAATACGAATCGCTCCCTCACGATTGTCGAAGCCATACACACCATACGCTGAACTCCAATAGTGGGGAAGCAGGCGACGATACGAGTTGGGGCTGGCGCAAGTGATCGCGACAAGTGCGCGGATATGATGGAGGACGCCACCAATAAAGTATTTTCCCAACTGACTCAACCCACCACGCTCATTCGCGTCATAGAACAAATTCGTTTGACTCCGTTCGCCCTCTTGCGTTCCCCACAGGCTCAAGTGAATATGTGCACCACTGCCAGCCTGATCTAAGAACGGTTTGGGGGCGAAGGTCGCAAATAGATTGTGCTGGCGAGCAACACTCCGCACCGTTTCACGAATAAGACACACATTGTCGGCGGCACGTAAAACATCGGCATGATGAATTGAAAGCTCCTGTTGCGACGGACCAAGCTCGGTATGAAATAACTCAACGGAAATATTTTGTATCTCTAACGCTGCCAGAATAGCGTCGATCACCTCTGCTTGATCGTCTAAACCAATGCTACTGTAACATAGGCTACTATCGGCTGGTCGGTATATTCCAGCCGCATCTTCACGTGCAAGGTAAAATTCGTGTTCGACAGCCGCCTCCGCACGCATGCCTTGCTCCGCAAGGCGTGTCATCATACGTTTGAGGAAGGTGCGTGGACACGCGGCCCACGGGGTACCGTCAATGAGAATCATGTCGCTCATCATGCTTCCCGTATGAGGTGCATAAGGCAAAATAGTGAATGTTGCCGGGTCTGGCGTCAAACGAAATTCACCAATGGGTCCCATACCCTCAACAGAGGCCAATGACTCGACACCAGTAAACGCCTGCATTGCTAACGTCTGACCGATGCCCTCCGTGATACGTGTACTCAGCTTGCTGGCATGAGTTGCTTTGCCACGAATAATGCCACCATTGTCGCAGTAGAGGAATCGTACCAGCCGCAAATTCGCAGCCTGTACCTGCTCCACAACATCTTGAGCATTCATAACGCTTTCTCCTATCTATGCGTAGGTCTGACAACAAAAAGACGACGGTACACAATGTGTGTTGCCATCTTTTTGTTGTCGAACTTGTAACAACTACTGCGTTACTTGAGCAATCAGTTCTTCGTCGCTCACCTGTTTTCTTTTGACAGCATTTCGCCCAACAAAGAAGAGCGCAACACCTATCGCCAGAGATACAACCGCGATACCACTAATTAAGAAGTCCCACTGCTGCGTGTTTATATCTCCAGTAGTGGTCCAGGGACCTGTGAAAATTACGAATACACCGAAAGCACTGGCAAGCGCACCTACAACAGCACACAGGTAAAACACCCAGTCGGGAGCAAGTTGAATGCGTGAAAAGGTTTCATGATACTTGCGGCGAATGATAATCACATCTACAAACAGAATGACCATCGACACACACCAGATCACCGTGACTGCTGCTTGCAATATCCAGTAGATGTCTGTTGACAAATTTTGCGGGGTGAAGCCCGTCTTGATGAGGTAGGGGATGACGATAAACGACAAAGCGGAAAAGAAACCCGCAATGATGGTCTGCACCAACATCGCGACCCAGGGAACTTTGTTCTTATTGACCTTACTGATCACTGCTGGTAGACGCTGATCAAGTCCTGAAACAAAGAGCAAGCGCCCGAACGAGTAGTTGTAGACAGCAGTGTTAAACAGGAAGAAGCCAATGAAGATGAAGTTGACAACGATGCCGAGGAACGGTCCTGCCGCGCCAAAGCCTAGCCGTACCGCCTCTGAAATCGCGCTAGGGCTACCTTGATCCTTGACAGGCACAGCAACCATGATACCGAATGTGCCGATGAGGTATGCCACGATGACGACAGCTGCACCCCACAGGAGATAGCGCGTGATGGAACGTGTATTGGTAATCTCAACGCCCATGTTAAGCGGAACCTCGACACCAAGCAAGCCAAGAATTACTGTCCCATAAAAGGTGTAGGTTACTATGCTAGGGGACCAGTTATGTGGTGAGTAATCCACTTTCGCAGCGTGTCCGCCGAAGATTGCCAGCAGACCAGCTATACCAATCAATAGGATTGCGCCACCATAAGCGATGAACACCACATTGACGAAGTTCTGCGTGACGCGGAAACGGAGAATGGAGATGAAGAACGAAAACGCGATGACGAGGATAATCACTAACCCCTGTTGCCAGGGTTCTCCTAGAAAACTACTGTTGAACTGCTGAATAAGCGAGACAACAGCATCACCCGTGGCAATCATGACAAGCACACCCGGCCACCACGCGCAGAAGCCTGCAAAAAATCCCATGAAGGGTCCGAACGCCTTGCTTGTCCAGACGTAGATAGAACCCTCGCCCGGAAACATCAGGCCAAGCTGACCCGTAACAATCGCGCCCGGAATGAGGAAGGTAATGAAGCCCAGTATCCAGTAAGAATAGGCTGCAGGACCTGCTCCCGCAGCAACGCCCGCAGAGTTACTAATGAAGAGGACAATTGCGACGAAAATAGCGACCATATCGAAGGAGTTCAATACTTTGGGAAGAATGCCGCCTGCGATACGTTCGGAACGTAGTACATTGTTTGTGTTTACGTCACCAGAGGTTGCTGCCATGTAATTGTACCTCCTACTAAGCGTCTACTTGAGTCAGGCACTGCACGACGAGGACTCTGAGATACTATCTGTGGTAGTTATCGTATCTCATTAGTACCAATAATAGAAGATTGCATAACCTCGTGTCAAGTCAAAATGCGGAGGTAAGCAGCACCTGCTCAAAAAACGCCGCCAACTTCGTCTCGTCCAGCCTCCCATCTTTGGTGGTTCCATGTCTTCTTTCCTTTGCTTGAGCAAATCCCCAACGAGATGTATACTTTTTGATGCTACCATATGCTCCATTTTCGCACATACGGGTTCTAAATTGAGAAATTGTACAGGCATTTGACGTAGTATATAGAGAAGAGTTTACGAAACATCATCGACGTTGATGATACCTGTTTTCCTCTTATGCTCGGAGTTACTACAAAAATGTGGGTGAACCTCCTACGGCCCACTGTGAAAGGGATCGTTTCGTGCAGCGTAAAGATCGCGTCCTGGAAGCTCTACGCGTTTTATGTACACAAAAATCTACACAACCTGATACACTAGCTCTCTTGCGTCGTCATGTCGGTTTTAGTGCCGAGGAGGTGGCGGAGCAGGCCGTGGTTGACCGTACAAACGCGAGCCGCGATTTGAATCTGTTAGCCCAAGCAGGCATCATTGACCGTTTCCCTGGACGACCTGTTCTGTTCGCTACCAAGAAACAGGGAGAAAGCACAGTAACGATAGCACCAGCCGACACGTCTTCACATAACCAGATACAAGGTCATGTGACGTTGCCCAAAGTAGCATCTTCTGTGTCACACATTCAGGCTCCACAAAAGCTCACTACTATCGCCGCCTCTGTCTCTAAAGGAGCAGCGGTGACGAGTTTCGATACCTTGATCGGCTCTCACGATGGCTTGAAAGTCGCCATTCAGCAAGCAAAAGCCGCGATATTATATCCGCCGCACGGCCTACATACATTATTGCATGGGCCAAGTGGTGTTGGCAAAACGACGCTTGCACGCCTTATGCACGCCTTCGCACTAGAACAACATGCCTTGCCATTGGACGCACCTTTCGTGAGTTTTAATTGCGCCGACTACGCTGGTAATCCACAGTTACTTATGGGACATCTGTTTGGTGTAGTACGCGGCGCATTTACCGGAGCCGAACATGACCGTGAAGGGCTGGTTGAGCAAGCACATCGCGGCATCCTCTTCCTGGACGAGGTACACCGCCTGCCGCCAGAGGGTCAGGAGATGCTGTTTTATCTCATTGATCGAGAACGCTTCCGACGTATGGGCGACACACGCGAACGACAGGCATCATTGCTTCTTTTGGCCGCTACCACAGAGGATCCGACAACAAATTTGCTGCCGACATTTCGTCGCCGTATCCCTATGACCATCACGTTGCCGGGGTTGCAAGAGCGCACGATGATGGAACGCTATGAGCTTATTCGCGCCTTCTTCACAACAGAGTGTAGCAGTATCGGTGTCCATATTCATGTTGCCCCACAGGTGTTACGCGCACTCCTCCTCTACGATTGTGTAGGCAACATCGGGCAGCTACGCACCGATATACAGCTTATTTGCGCTCGTGCCTACCTGGATTATCGTACAAAAAATCTGCCTGAACTCACGGTATCGACTGACACACTGCCTGAGCATATACGACATGGATTATTACGAACGGCAGAAATGCATCGCGCATTAGAGCCTCTTTTGCCTATGCTGGATGCAACTCATAGCTTTACACCAACTGGACTGAGCCTCGGCAGTATTCCAGAGTCGGCGCACGATTTGTACGACACGATCAGTAGCGATCTCACGACATTAAGAAGTGGGGGCCTCTCGGAGCAAGAGATTAACCAGTTGCTTCACCTTGATATTCAGCACTACTTTCAGCGTTTCGCAGATACTGTCAATACTACGAATGCTGAACACCAGGAAACAGTTGCACACCTTGTCGATGAACGTATCGCGGCGGTAAGCTACACCATTATTCACTATGCGGAAGAGCAGCTACAACGCACCTTCCCCGAAAAACTTTCACTCGTCCTGACGTTGCATCTTATGAGTGCGCTGGAACACATGGCCGAGGGCCATCACCTGGTTATGCCTACATTGCAAGCTATGCGCCACACCTATCCAATAGAGTATGAGGTAGCTCAGGTAGCGCTATTGCGTGTACGTTCTCTGCTGGGTGTCTCGTTGCCGGAGAGTGAGACGGATGTCTTGACGGTCCTGCTGGCAAATGCCGATGCGCTATTAAGCAGTGAAGAATCGATGGTAGGCGTTGTTGTCGCCACACATGGACATGGAGTAGCACAGGGACTGGCAGAGTTGGCAAATACATTGGCAGGTGTCAATGCTGTCTCTTCTGTAGAACTCACGTTGGAGCAATTGCCAGAAGAGATCGTCACGCAGGTAGCGCAAAGTGTTGTGCTGGCAAATCAAGGAAGTGGCGTCCTCTTACTCGTCGATTTTACGTCGCTCCTTTCGCTCGGTGAGTTGGTGGCACAACGAACAGGCATACAGGTTCGTACTCTCGCAGAAGTAAGTACGCAGCTTATTATAGAGGCAGTACGAAGAGGGCAGAGGGCGAAACATGTCACACTCGATTCAGTAGCGACCAGTCTGCGGCATGCAGAAGAAACATTGACAGTATCGTCCGGCACAATACCTACGCTTCCCGCACAACAGGAAGTACAACACACTTCCCATTCCTCGCAACAAGAGCGCGTCATACTTTCAGTCTGTCTAACGGGTTTTGGCAGTGCTACAAAGCTTGCAGAGCTAATGGAGGAGCGTCTTCCCGATCTCGCAAACCAGGGGGTCGAGGTTATCTGTATGGATATCAACCTGTCAGGTAAAACCGAAGAAGAGGTACAGAGGCTTATTGGCAATCGCCAGGTTGTTGCCATCGTTGGTACCATCAACCCACACCTGGAAGGTTATCCTTTCCTTTCGTTGACCGAGTTGCTTTTCGGTGATGGTATCGCACGCTTACGCACGCTTTTAGGAGGCACACTTATCGATCCAGCACTGTTACAACGCTCGGTACCGCCAAAGGTAGCAACGCCAATATTCACGCAACGCACAGACCTCATTCGCGAGATTACCTACACGCTCAGTCAACGGCTCTTATTTCTCAATCCAACAAGGGCAGTGCCGCTTATCGAACGAATGATAGAACTGATTGAGGTTGAAGTGGGCGAGACCTTTGAGATTGAGGTGCTGGCAGGCTTTATTCTCCATATTGCCTGTGTGCTTGAACGCGGCGTACAACAAAAGGGGATGCTGGTGAGCGACAAAGTACGTGTGCAAGTGGAGCAGCAGTTTCCACGTGAACTGAGTATCTGCCGCCATGCTTTACATATTCTGGGTTCGCAGGTCGCACGTTCTCTGCCGGATGAGGAGGCATACAATATTGTGGGTATTTTGAGGCAGGTCGATATCTTCTTCAGTGAGGATATTCATTAGTGTGCTAGTGTGCTACACATTTATTGGCATGATTCCTGCTATGTATAGTATCAGACCCGATGAGTCTCACCTTCTGTGTAGTGTGTCAAAGGCGTTCCTAAGAACACACAATGCGAAACACAAAACAGGCGGGACACAGGGCAGGGGTGCCATGATACGAGTATTGATTGTCTGTAGTTGGGGCATGTCTACCAGTTTGCTAGTAGAAAGCATGCTTACCGCAGCACAGGAGAGTAAGTACGAACTTACCGTCGAGGCATTGAGTGCAGGCGAGTATGTGGCAAAAGTCGTGTCGTGCGATATTGTACTCATCGCACCGCAGATTCGGCACTTACGAAAGAGTATTGAGCAACTGGCAACATCGGTAGAGAAGCCAGTCGCAATGATAGAGCCTTTTCACTATGCAACGATGAATGGTCAGGCGGTCGTTGAGCAGGTACAACGCCTGTTGGCAACGTCTCGAAAAGGGTAAAGGTAACGTGAGCAATTCGGTTAACGAAGGCGAAAACCGTAACAACTTTATAGAGCACTGTAGCGATTGGTTTGAACGCTATCTTGTGCCGCCACTCGGCACGCTTGCCAGCAATATTTATTTGCAGGCAATCCGTGATGCCTTCATTATTTTTACCTTGCCCCTTATTATCGCGGGTAGTCTCTTTCTTATCATTGCAAATCCACCCATTCCTGTATTGCAGACATTTTTGAAACCATATGAGAATGCGATTCTCGTCCCTTTTCAGCTTTCATTCGGCTTGATGGCAATTTTTCTCTCTTTCGGCGTCGCCTATAGTCTCGCGCAATATCGCCGTACAGAGCCAGTACAACCCGGTATCCTGGCGATGGTGTTGTTCCTGGTGGCGAGTATGCCGGTACGAAATCTGGCAACAATGCCACTTGGCGAGGTCTTGCCCTATCTTGGTGGACAGGGATTACTCGTTGGCATTCTTATGGGTATCCTGGCAACAGAGGTCATGCGCCGCTTTCGTGGCTCACGCTTCACCATTAACTTACCCAAAACCGTGCCACCTAACGTGAAACGTGCGTTTGAAGCACTGATACCTACGATGCTTCTGCTCACAGCTGTATGGGGACTTGAGTGGTTCGTTAGCTCGCATACATACCTAGCTGTCGATCATACGGTACATCAATTGACGATACCTGTTTTGCTGATGAATCTCTTTCAACCATTGGTGGTTGTGCAGGACAGCTATCCTGCAGCACTGTTAGAGATTATTTTGATGATGTTGCTCTGGTCGGTCGGTATTCACGGCATGAACGTGGTGACAGCTATCGCGGCCCCGTTCTGGTTTACCACATTGGCGGCAAATGCGACGGGTGGACATGGGATTGTGACCGAACCATTCTTCCATATCTTTGCTCATCTCGGTGGCTCTGGTGCGACATGGCCCCTGGTGATATATATGTTACGCTCACGCTCGACACAATTACGAACGGTTGGCAAGGTTGCGCTGGGTCCGGCGATATTCAATATCAACGAGCCTGTGACCTTTGGTGTACCAATGGTACTCAACCCAATCATGATGATTCCATTCGTACTTGTGCCAGTGCTTATCGTCACGATTAATTATGCCGTGTTTGCATTCGGCTGGGTGCATGTGCCAATCGTGATACAACCCTTTACAATGCCCCTCGGAGTCAGCGGCTTCCTGGCGACAGGAGGCGATATCAGAGGAAGCGTTTTGCAGTTCTTTGATCTTGCTGTCTCCGCATTTTTATATTATCCATTTTTTAAGGCATGGGAGCGCGTACTGATTGCACGCGAAGAGGCAACTCCTACGCAAGTAGAGGGTGAACGTGTACTTGCTACTGTTTAAGGTGCGCGAGTACACATATAAGCCCATGTCGGGAAGGAGCAATCATCAACGAGACACTCACTAATGTAATGAAACAATGTTGTACAGGAAAGAGTTGTAACGAGGAGTTACAACAGTATTCAGCGTGTATTGCCGAAGCACGGCAAAAGACGGAAGGACAAATTCAACGATGAAACTATTTAGCTACAAGCGATTGAGCGGACTTTTCGGAGTTATCCTCATCTCGGTTCTGCTCGCAGCATGCGGTAACAGTGGTAATAGTGGTACCAGCGGTAATGGTGGTGGCACAACAACAGCAAAAAAGCCAGGTCAGGGCTGCACAAAGGTCGGTGTTCTGCTCCCTGAGACGGCATCATCTGCTCGCTGGGATAGCAAAGACAAGCCTCTCCTAACAAAAGGTATTCAGGATGCTATTCCAAATGCCGTAGTAGACTACAACAACGCAGGAGGTGACGGCACAGTTCAACAAACACAGGCGCAGGCCGACCTCACAAAGGGCGACTGTATCCTCGTTATAGCAGCTTTCGATGGTGTCGCCGCCTCAACCATTGTCACACAGGCAAAGGCAAAGGGTGTGCCAGTCATTGCCTATGACCGCTTGATCCAGTCCAAAGACCTCAACTACTACGTCTCGTTCGACAACCAGAAGGTTGGTCAGTTGCAGGGTCAGTACGTCGCCGATCACTATAAGGACTTCACTAAGACAAGCAACAACCTTATCATGATCAACGGTGCCCAGACCGACAACAACGCTATCCTCTTCCGAGCTGGCGCACATACAGCCCTTGATCCTTTGATCTCGGCTAAAAATTTGGATAACGTGTACGAGACGTACACACCTAAATGGGACAATGATCAAGCACGCATTGAGATGAACGGTGCCCTTACAGCGCACCAGAACAAGGTCGGCGTTGCTTATGTCGCGAACGACGGTATGGCGAACTCCGTCATCGCCGCGCTCAAGGCAAAGCAGTTGAATGGTAAGGTACTGGTGACAGGACAGGACGCCACTGTTGCTGGCATCCATAATATTCTACTGGGCGATCAGTCGATGACGGTCTACAAAGAAATTAGCAAAGAGGTCAACTCAACCGTTAGTCTTGTCAAGGCTATCAATGCTGGTACAGACACAACCTCATTAACAAACGGTATAACCGCAAAGACACAGGATGGGACAGCTATTCCATCGATCCTTGAGCAACCTGTCTCCGTTGACAAGAGTAACATTGCCTCGACGGTTATCGCGTCTGGTTTTGTTACCAAGTCTGATGTCTGTGCAGGTATTCCTGCTGGCACCGATGGGGTATGCTAGTTATGTAAGTTCAGAGAGACCTTTGCGGCACTAACTTCAATATACGTAGAAAAATCCCTGTAGGGGCCTGATTTATCACGCCCAAAGGGTGGGGACGGGCGGGGAAACGCGTGGACAATGATGCATTGTCGGGATGTGTGCCCCGCTGCCCCACCCCAGGGCGTGATAAATCAGGCCCCTACAGAGGTCTTCGCAAATTTGTTGGAATCAATGTCCTTGTGGTCTTCCTTGCCACCTAGTTTTTCTCTTATTGTACATCTCATGAGAGGATGGTATACTACATGTATTCCATCCTCATTCTCTAATCGCTACCACATTACAAAGCAGTAACTCATACGGAGGGACTCATGACAGAAAGCGTTAACCCTTCCGTTGGTGGAGAACTACACACGGTCCCAGGACAACCACCAACGAAGCAGCCTCGTCTCCTTATGCGCGGCATCAACAAAAGTTTCGGCGCGGTTCGTGCCCTCACCAACGTCGATTTCGAGGTCTACGATGGAGAGGTAGTCGGACTCGTCGGCGACAATGGCGCAGGTAAATCGACGCTCATCAAGACAATTGCAGGCGTGGGGCCAGCCGACGATGGAGAAGTATTCGTCGCGGGACAACCTGTCAAGATTGCAAGCCCACAGGTCGCGGCTCGCCTGGGCATCGAAACGGTCTACCAGGACCTTGCGCTGTGCGATAACCTGGATGTTGTATCCAATTTGTTTCTTGGCCGAGAACAACACACCCCATACGAGATTTTATCTGAAATCGCGATGGAGCGACAGGGATTGAACGTCTTACGAACTCTTGACGTAAAGCTTCCCTCGATACGCGCCACTGTCGCGGCACTCTCTGGTGGTCAACGTCAGTCTATTGCGGTCGCAAAAACTATTCTCCGTAATGCAAAGCTTATTCTACTCGACGAGCCGACAGCCGCACTCGGTGTTGCCCAGACAAAACAGGTTCTCAATCTTATTTTGCGTCTGCGTGAACAAGGTCTCGCTGTTGTAGTAATTTCTCACAACTTAGCAGATGTGTTCGAGGTCGTTGACCGTGTGATTGTGATGCGACTGGGGCGACGGGTCGCTACATTCGATGTAAAAACAACAACGCCAGAGCGAGTTGTGGCAGCCATCACCGGAGCGGAATTTGGTGAGATGCTGCAGACAAACACCGCAACCAATGGCAATGAAGGAGGAAAATAAGCTATGAGTGAGCTTGTTGATAAAAATCCGAGTCCCAGTAGCACAAACGTAGCAGCTTCAACCGTTGAGGCTCCTTCGTACACACAAAAACGGTCGTTCGGACAACTATTACGAGGCGACCTCGGTGCTATTCCTGTCCTACTTACATTCATTGCTATAGCAGTCTATTTTCAATTGACTACTGGTGGTCTCTTTCTCACGCCAAGCAATCTCTCCGATCTGCTGTTAGAGATCATTTCTATCGGTGTAGATGCGCTCGCCGTTGTCTTCGTGCTGCTGCTTGGTGAAATTGATCTTTCTGTGGCGGTCGTGAGTACCTTTTGCGCGGTCATTATGGGCGTGCTTTCAGAGCGACTTCACATTCCGGCGGCAGGTGCTATCGCTGTTGGAATCCTGGCTGGTGGACTTGTGGGAGCAATCAATGGTTTTTTCATCGCGGTGCTGCGTATCCCTTCATTCATCGTCACACTAGCAGCGTCTATCGCCTATTCAGGACTACTACTGACCTTTCTTAGTGGACAGGCCACACTGATCATCAGTAACCCATTCATTATTTCTATCGCCGGTGGTTTCTTACCTGATTACTTAGGGATTGGTCTTCCCACATTAATGGTAATACTATACGCTGTGGCCGTCATCTGGGAGCAGGTACAACGTAGGCGTGCGGGCTTGCGAGCAAAAACACTGGTGCAACTGATCATACAAATTAGTATTGTCTTGGTAGTGGTTGAAGGGGTTATAGCAGTACTGGAGAATACGCCATCTCCGATTCCTGGCAACTATCTAGGTGTACCTAATGCTGCCGCAATCCTCTTTGCTTTAATCTTATTCTTCTGGATTGTGCTGACGAAAACACGGTTTGGACGCCACATCTATGCAGTCGGTGGCAACGCAGAGGCGGCACGGCGAGCGGGTATCAACGTCGTATTCATTCGTATGGCAGTGTTCATCCTGTGTTCTGCGCTGGCAGCCGTTGGTGGTATTCTCGCAGCTTCATATGCAGACTCGGTAGCCAGTGCGGTTAGCTCGACGCTTCTGCTTGATGCAATTGCCGCCGCCGTTATCGGTGGTGTCAGTCTCTTCGGCGGTAGGGGGTCGGTCTGGGCGGTTGTGCTGGGTACGCTGATCATCGGTAGCCTCGATAACGGCCTTGCGCTACGCAGTCAAGGGCAGGACGTGCGACAGATCGTCGAAGGTGCGGTCCTCTTGCTTGCCGTTACCGTCGATGCGGTTATTCGTCGCATTCAAGCCGCCAGTAAGAGCGGTCGTTAATTTTTTTAATGAAGAGTTGTATTTGTGCGACCGAGCATGCTCGGTCGCACAAATACAACTCTTCATTATTGCGTACCATGCTCTTGTTGGCAGCTTTGTAGTTGGTCCGCGGCTTGTCTGAGGGCAAGGCGTGCGACAAACAACTTTGCACTTATCTCTTCGCGTCGTTTCAAAGCATCGGGATCATTGGGCATGAGCCGCAATAAAGCAGTGAAATAGTAGTTTGCAACCTCGCGCCTCACATTCCATTGTTGCAACAATGCATCACAAAGATTTGGGCTTTGCTCTCGCATATACATCCCCTTTTTTAGTTTAGCACCAACTCGCTACAACGGACTTTATATTCTATCACTTAGCGGGAATAGAATATCTTATCCCTATGTTGTATATGGTATGACATCACACCGCATTGCATCGCTTCTGTGAGAAATGGTTTCTACGAGCGTCAAGAGGAATGTCAGTATAACACAGGAGCGATAAAAACATATGAGACTTTACGTCGGGGGACTCCCCTACCAAACAACAGAACAAGATTTGATCAGCCTTTTTGAGCAGGCTGGTAGCGTTGCCAATGCAGCCGTCATCACGGATCGTGAGACCGGACGCAGCAAAGGCTTCGGCTTTGTCGAAATGACCTCAGACGAGGATGCACAACGCGCTATCCAACATTTGAATGGCACGACATTGGGCAACCGCACCATTACAGTCAACGAGGCGCGTGAGCGTCCCGCAGGTGGTTCACAGGGCAGAGATCGACGGTCAAACTACAACAACGACCGCTACTAAATCTCGCAAGTTCTACGAGGCGGCTATCTCTTTATTGAGGTGGCCGCTTTTCTGTTGCCTATTTCAAAGCTGTAGGGTGCAGGGAGAGTCAAGTAGAGAAATTCCAACTGGCGACCACAAGGGGTCGCCCCTACTATACGCGTTACACGCCTTATTTGAACAGTGTTGAACACAAGATATGCATCTAGCTAATGTTAGCTGTAAGAAGTCGCTCTACGATGATTACATCTCGCCAAGTACCATCAAGTTTTGCATGCTTATAATATGTACCTACCTCACGAAAACCGAGTGCTTGTATAAGGGTTCGACTTGCTGTGTTGTCAACAAAAACACGCGAGACCAACTTCCAAAATCCTGCTTGCTCAGCCGCTTGGATAAGAGCTTCTAATGCTACACGACCAGCCCCGTGACGACGCATGTTCCGCATGACGTAGACCGAACATTCAGCAATGCCAGCGTAACACTCGCGGTTGTGATAAGAGGATGTGGAGGCGAAAGCAATGACCCCTTGCTCGTTTTCAACAACAATGAGAGGATGAATGTTGTCAAGCCATGTTTGTACCTCTCGTGGAGAACGTAAATGGGTTTCAAAGGTTGCAACACGGTCTTCTATTCCTTGATTATAGATACGAGCAATCACATCAATATCAGCAAGAGTTGCGATGCGAGCTTTCATGTTACTCTCCTCGGTTTTCAGGTATTATCCGCCGGATCCGCTGGCTCTTTATCGTCATCGGTGGGTTTGGTGGAGATCGCTTGCCAGGGAATACGCGTAGAAGACTTGATATCATGTAAGTGCATAGAATCATTATATTTCTCTAAGAACCATGTCGGTGGAATGCCCACGTCCTCAAGTATATCTCTACGCCAGTAGGTAATTGAGGTATTTTTCGTGCCTCCCATCAATACGCGCGGAAATTGTAGAGTGCTAAGGCCAAAGAAAAGCTGAAATGATCCCTCGATGATACCACCATGACACACAATCCCAATCGTCTTGCCCTCGTACTTGCTAGTGATGTTGTTCAGTGCAGTACCTATACGCAGGTGGAACTCCGCCCACGTTTCGGCGGTAGGATTGATACGAATAAAGGGCCATTCGCTCATAGGAGCTTTCCTGAAGATTGCTTGCCGCTCGTCTGAGGTCATGCCTTGATAGTCTCCATCACGCCACTCTTCGATCTCCTCGTCAAAGGTGATTGGTACTCCGAGAGCAGGGGCGATAATTTCGGCTGTCTGTCGGGCACGCTTCAAGGTGCTACTAATAAGTACGTCAGCATGAATTTCATGTGTTGCGGCTAAACGGTCGCGCAATCGTTCAGCCTGCATGATGCCGAGCAGCGAGAGGCCAGTATCTGCTAGCGAGCGTTCGACAGAGCTTATTGCTTGACCATGACGTATGAGGTACAAATGGGTCGCCATGTGAATGTTGTCCTTTCGAGAGCCAAAAATATATTGGGCCATAAAAACATTTTTATTGAGTGTAGCACATCGCTTTGTATCATGACGAGATAACATATACTAGAGAGTAACAGCTATTTCAAAGGATTGGTGGATAACGTTTATGTTGTATCGTGTCTTCAAAAAACTCGTTGGTGTCTTCTTCAACATGTTGAACATTCTACTCAACGGCAACTTACCTCCATTTGGAACGGTGTGCATCATTGTGGAGCAAGATGGGCAATACCTTGTCATAGAGCGACCAGAAGGCCACATTGTTTTTCCTGGGGGCTTCATGCGCTGGAACGAGCTTTCGGAGCAGACGGCGCAGCGCGAGGGCAAGGAAGAGACAGGACTAGATCTGAATATTGGTGAGATTCTTGTTAGCTATACCGCAACCGCAATAAATTTTACCACGATGAGTACGATAACGATAGTGCATCGTGGCGAGGTTATTGGTGGTGAGCTGCGTAGTAGCATAGAGGGTCGCCCATACTGGGTCGATAGAGCTACGCTTCCTGGTATAGTAGCAAAGCACTACCAACCAATCATTAAGGACTTCTTACAGTTTGATGACCAACAATAGATAGCTACCCAACGCCATTCCGCCCTCTTTGTTTTACAATAAGCATGATAGCTAAAAGAACTCGTCTAATAGCTGATAAAATGCTAGCTTGTTGGAGTCTATAACTTCCAGACCATACACTTCCCACAGAAGCGGCACCCATTCAGGGCCGAAGTTACGCGCAAGACTGCGTGCGGCTAATGCAAGGTCTTGATAGCGGTCGGCTATGCCAGCACGTCCCAGGTCAATAAAGCCACTAAGTTGCAAGTGTGCAGGGTCAATCAAAACGTTGGGTAGACAGAAGTCACCGTGTGTAAAGACAATATCCTCTGTCGCGGGTCGGCTCTCAAAAAGCTGTTTAAGCAATTCGTTGGCGTGCATACCCTTACGCTCATCGTCGAAGTCTGCTTCATCTATCAGTCCAGCGCATGTACGCTGCTCTGCTAATGCGAATTTAGGCACAAGTCGTGCATTAAAAGGACAGTTAGTAATATCAACGTTGTGAATGAGGCGTAGGCCCTCGGCTAACAATTGCACAATAGCAGAGACGTTTTGAGTAAAATGTTTGTCAAAGGACATGAGACCTGGTATTTCTGGGAGTAGCAGGTAGGTATGCTCGTCCTCGTGAGAGAAAGCAAGCACGGTCGGTACAGGAAGACGACCTCGCAACCAGACAAGCCGTTGGTGTTCGGCGATGAGTTCTTGTTCGAGTGGATGCGTTGCCACTTTAAGGTAGTAGGTATGACCCTGCGGATGGACGATATGAAAAACCTGATCGCCAGAGCAACCAATAGTGATCTCTTGCCATGTTGCGCCCATGCAAAGACGTTGAATGTCAGCAGGTAGATCACGAACGTTTATCATTATATCCTCACAGAGAAAACTTACTGAAGAAATCCCAGATAACTACGTTGGCGTTGATGACGTGGGTAGTGCCTGGGCTACCGGGCCATGTGTGCTTGCCGTCGCTGATGCGGTAGTGGCGAACGATGGTATTGTCAGCGCACTTTGTCCATTGAATACCTGTCACATCACCCTGTTGAAAGAAGGTGGTAGGATTGCCAGTACACTGATCGCGGCCAATCCAGCCATTGAGGTAGTCTTGCACGCCACCCATACGTGTATAGACGTTTCCAGCATAGGGGGCGAGGTCGTCAGCAGCACCATGAATTTCCATGATTGATAGATGGCGCGTGGAGTGGCAGCCTTCTGGGATGGGATAGTACGCGCCGGAGACGGTGGCGACTGCGGCAAGTTTATCACTAAGAGTGCAGGCAAGACGATAGGCCATGCCACCACCGAGCGAGAAGCCTGTGATGTAGACGCGCTGCGTATCTACACAGTACGCTTGCTCTATAGAGTTTAACATATCTTTTGTGAATTGTACATCGTCGGCGTCACCCGTTGGACCATAGGCACCGACACCAGCATTCCATGAAGGCGGTGTGTCAACGCCCTGTGGATACACGAGGACAAAGCCAGCTTTATCGGCCTCTTTGTCCATACCTGTCGTCCACTCCATGACCTGTGAGGTCCAACTATAGCCGTGATACACAATGACGAGCGGTTGTGGCTGCTTACCATAAGATGTTGCTAGATGCATAAGATAAGTACGTTTCAAGCCACCAGAGGTAATGGTTTCAGTAGTATCGCCAGGAGCATGCTTTGGTGTTTTACAGAGAACGGGCGGTTGTGTTGGTGAACTTGCTGCAACGGGAACATGTAGAGCCTTACCTATTGTTGTATTATGGTAGGAGGCGTAGACATAAAAAACAACACTGACAAGCAAAAGCAAGGCGAGAATCATGCTGCCCAGACCAACGAGACGGCGTGGATTACCTTGACGATTGTCACTATGGCTGTCTTGACGCATTGCGCTGACTCTTCCCTACTACACTAACGGTATATGTTTTAAGACAGGTCGTAGTATAGCATTGTAGCGCAGAGTGTTGCAACCAGAACAAACCAATGTCCCATCTCCGCTAGTATTACCATAAAAAACAACGTCTCCGTAAATAGTGGGTTGTCTCATCGTAGTAATATATATCACAGTAAAACGAAACAAGAATACGCGTGTAAAGGAGCAAAATTTACAATGCAACAAGAGACTATTAAAACAACACAATTGGCAGACTTCGCGGCTGGCTGCTTCTGGGGTGTAGAAGCCGAATTCCGTCAAATAAAGGGCGTCATTTCGACAAAGGTTGGCTATGAAGGCGGCAATTATCAGAACCCAACGTACCATGATGTTTGCACAGGTCGCACCGGACACGCTGAGACCTTACAGGTTGAGTTCGATCCAGCGCGTGTCTCTTACGAAACCTTGTTGAATGTGTTCTGGGAGAATCACAATCCCACAACGCTGAACCGCCAGGGACCTGATATCGGCACCCAGTATCGCTCGGTCATCTTCTACCACTCACCGGAGCAGAAGGCTGTGGCACTTGCGTCCAAGGAGCGTCTGCAAAGCTCAGGCAAGTACAAGAAGCCGATTGTGACGGAGATTGTGCCTGCACAGACTTTTTATACGGCAGAAGATTATCACCAGCAGTACCTGGAGAAGCGTGGTCTGTCGCATTGTAACATCTAGGGTGGGACGAAAGTATGTAGGGGTCTTATTCTATAACATCCTCGTACCCATTGACCATTTCCCCGACAATGGGTACATTCCCCAATTCCTGCCAAATGGTCGGATTGCCAACAGGGTGTTATAGAATAAGACTCCTACAATTGCTCAATTCCTGCAACGTTTTCGATATTGTACCGTCTGTAAGAATCCGATGAAGATTATCAAATTCCTACAGACGCATATCTTTTTGCAGTGGTGTGTGAAAATGCAACCGACCGAACTCATACAAGTTGACCGATACACGCCAGAACCAGCGATCATCGAGCGAGCGGCGGCGTTGCTGCGATCTGGTCAGGTGGTGGTGTTCCCAACCGAGACGGTGTATGGGCTTGGTGGCGATGCGATGCAGACACGGGCGTTGGAGCGTATTTTCGTGGCTAAGGAGCGTCCCTATAGCGATCCTCTTATTGTTCACATTGCTGATGAAGAGGCTCTTGAGCTGCTCACAACATCTATTTCAGAGCAGACAAGAAGGCTTGTACAAGCCTTTTGGCCCGGTCCACTTACCGTAATACTGCCAGCAAGTTTTCATGTTCCAATGCTTATCACGGCTGGATTTTCCACAGTGGCTATACGAATGCCACGTCATGCTGTTGCATTGGCCCTGATTCGTGCGCTCGGTTTCCCTATCGCGGCACCCAGCGCGAACCGCTTCATGCATGTCAGTCCGACGACAGCGCAACATGCGATGGCGGATTTGCATGGGCGTGTGCCGCTCATTCTCGATAGCGGCCCATGCGAAGTGGGCGTGGAGTCAACGGTGCTTGATCTCACGTCGGCGGTGCCAACAATTTTACGCCCAGGTGGTATAAGTTTAGAGGCGTTGCAGCGTGTCTTACCAGAGGTGATATATCGTAAGCCGACAGCGAACAAAGAGGCACAGGAGCATGAAGCACAGATTGCACCTGGGCAGTTGCTTACTCACTACGCGCCCAGTGTGCCAACATTTCTTTTTGAGGGACCAATCGAGGCGATCAAGCGGGCAATGCTGGCAGAAATACAACAACGAGAGGCACAGGGGGAGCGAGTCGGCGTGCTTATTGCCGATGAGGATGTTACCATGTTCGTGAACAGTGGTGCCTCTATTTATGCATTGGGTGGTGAACACGCGCTTGAGCAGGTAGCATCAAGGTTATATGCTGGTTTACGCACACTTGAAGCGGCGGAGGTGCAGATTATTCTCTGTCGTAGCTTTCCAGAGCAGGGGCTTGGTTTAGCGATTCGGGATAGGTTGCGTAAAGCGGCTGGTGGTAAGATTATTTATGCCAACGATGATGGCTTGTCGTAGGCACCGAGTTATCGTGTATCTTTTTGCTGTAGGTGGTGGATTTTGAGCGCGATTTGTAGCGAGAGGCGTAGTTCGGCGTCTTCGAGGGAACGACCGAGGATTTCCTCGATACGTTCAAGGCGATAGATGAGCGAGTTACGATGGAAGTGCATGGTACGTGCGGTTTGACTGAGATTGCCATTGTACTGAAAGTAGCATTCTAGCGTCTTTACATAGGTGCCATCATGATGCGCGTCGTATGCTAAGAGAGGGCCGAGCAGTTCCTGATAGAAGCTGGTGAGTTCGCTCTGCCCATCCAGGTAGAAGAGTAGGCGGTAAATGCCAAGCTGGGCGAACGAGTGAATTTTGCCCTCACCGAAGAGACGACTACCAATTTCGACGGCACGTTGTGCTTCACGAAACGATTGTGGAATGCCCTGCACGTTTTCCGCGACGCGTCCAATACCGCAAGAGAATGTTGTCAAGGAAAGATTGCTTCGGCCCTGTTGCAGGCGCGTATATAAGCGTTCCAAGCGCAAGACAAGTGCCGACTCTATATCCTGTTTATCTTGTTGAGCTTCGATTTCAAGTGAAGCTACAGGAATGATACCGGTGATGCGGAGTACATCGTTCAACAGCCAGCAAGTAGGCCAAACGCGCACCATTTCTTCGCGAATACGCCTTGCCCATTGTACGAGTGCTATGTCTTGCCCTTCCACTTGCGGAGATGCTTCAAAAATAACAACGATCTGGGGTCCGGTCAAATCATAGCCCAGATGCTGTACACGTGCCAATATCTCTTCAGGTTGCTGATACTGGCCTTGCAACACGTTCATGAAGGCTTCGACATGGTAACGATTCTCGACCTCGCTACGTTCGCGTGCCCTGGCAAATTCTATAGCAAAAATAGGAGTTGCATGGCTCAAGACAAGACGTTCCGAGTAATCGAAGGTGCTTTCGTCGCCAATAAGCGAGAGATAGCCAACAATTTCATGTCGAATAAGAATTGGCTCTACCACGCGTGTCAACTCGCGACTACGAAGAAATTCATCGGTGAGTGAGTCAGGGAAATGGAGCATTTTCGTTGTAGAGGGAGCGGATTGGAAAAGAATGTGGTGCGCTGCATCCTGCATCACCACCCATTTGCCGCGATTGACGGCAAGGTATTCACAGATACCAGCCATGCCGATACCTTGAATACTTAATTGCATGAGTTGCTGTGAAATCTCTGTTGCGTTGCGCTCGATCTCATCACGAAAGCTGACGACGAAAGCGATAACTTCACGCGTGATTTCTTCAATGGGTGCCAGAGCAGGTAGTAAAAGCAGGGGAAGATGCAGGTTGTTGGCTAGTTTTATCGCCTCCTGATCTAGTGCAGCGAGTGATTGCGCGGCGATAGCGACGGCAGCGACACCTTCTTTGTGCAGACTTTCCAGCAGGTGTGGCAGTGTTTCATTAAGGCGACGTAACTTTGTGAGTGTGAGTAGGGCCAGTTCACCCCCTTGTATGCTATCGAAGGCAGGAAGACGCGCTCGCATACTACACGACCATGTTACCCGACGTTCCAATCCTTCCGCACCAGCCACTAACAGTGCATCGTGTGAAGCAAGTAACGTCAAAACGCTACGTACAGAAGCGGATGATATAGAAGGTGAACTAGTCATTTTTTAGCCACTTACTATTCAGACCGCCAGTACACTGCACTACGTGCAGCAGGCAAGTACTGGCAGTCTGTAAAGAATGGATTGCGTGTTTTTTGGAAGCACACTTTTCCGTTCTATCGGGAACGTACAGGTGCTTGTGATGATACAGTAGCAGAAGTCGCGCTACCTGTTTTCTGTGCCTGACGCTGCTTTTCTTTGAATTTCTTTTCGCCTTTGAGATGCTTGTGCCATGCTACGCGTTTTGTCTTGTTCATGTGTGTTAGCCTTTCATTTGCCTTTTGTATTGTTGTGTATTATTCTTCGGGTTCGTTGGTGTTCTCGAAATCGACCTCGGTCATATCGTCAGGCTCGTCGCCGCCATCAAAGTATTCATCGTCGTTGCCCAACTCGTCGTCGTCTTCGCCACGATCTTGACGAAGCATGCTGTCCTTGGTGTATGCGCGGATGGTATCGCCACTCCCTTGAGCGGGGAAGCTGACCTTACCAAACATGCTGGGATGCTGGTACTCTTCACGCATAATGAGTCGAACCTGCTCATTGTCCTTCGCAAGAATGGCTGCTGCGTAGCGGTTGCCACCCTCCATGAAGTTGATCAGGCGGTTCGCAAGACGTGGCTCAACCTGACCAATATCTTCACCAGCAGCATTACGCACCAATAAGGTGCGGCCTATTTGCTGTAACTGCACACGGTCTCCGACACCTACCGTAGCAAGTATAGCAGGGATAGCAAGGTTGATGAGATCGGTGACGCCCGTTTTGCCAGTTTCCTCTATGAAGAGTCGCGGATCAATACGTTCTGCGACCATGTGGGTAGGTGTGGGAGCTTCCTGGATCAGAGAGAGGCGATCAAGGTTTTTCTGGGCAATAATATTCTTTGGATTGTATTTCAACGTCAAGGAATACGCATGTCTCGCCTCTGCGTATTGGCCCAGTTCGCTATGTGCCTTGCCGAGACGGTTCAAAGCGTCTTGCTCATAGGGAAACATGCTCAGGATATTTTTGTTAGTGACAGCGGCCTCTTCCCATAGACCTTCCTGAGCCTGTTTTACGGCAAGGTCGGTCCATTGTTTTTTGGTTCGTGTCTTTTCTTCAGCAGACTGCGTCATTCAACGCCCTCCATTTTTGTAGAATATTGAAATTCCTGCGTGGCATCTGTAGTTTGCCTATTATACAGCAACAATGCAACCTTGCAATGACCAGGGTGTCACACGCTCGACACGAACGTTGACGAGACTTCCTGGTTGAATATCTTGTATATTCTGCGATGCTGTTGCTTCGGGTTGCGGAAAGAAGACAAGTTTGTTGGAGCGATTGCGACCTCGCCAGCGTTTGAGTCCGTGTGCGTCGTTCTCTTCCTCAACAAGGACCTCCTCGATATTGTCGAGATACTGCTGGTTGATCTCAAGCGCGATTCTTGTTTGCAGTTCTTCTACCGCCTGCAAACGCCGTTTTTTCTCTACCAATGGCACATCGTCTTCCCAGCGTGCCGCCACTGTGCCGGGGCGCACAGAATATGCGGCAACATGGACAACATCGAAACGCACTTTAGCAAGCAAGTCAAGTGTATGCTGAAACTCTTCCTCGGTCTCACCACAAAAGCCAACGATGACATCGGTCGATAGAGTGATCGCGGGCCAGAGTTCACGGACCCGATTCACGCGCTCACAATATTCGTCTAAGGTATAACCACGTTTCATGTGCTTCAACATTTCGTCGTCGCCCGATTGTACAGGAATGTTGAGGTGTTCACATACTTTAGGTAAGTGTGCCATACGCTCGATCATGCTATCAGTCATGTAACGTGGGTATGAGGTCATGAAACGGATACGCTCTAATCCGTTGATTTCGCTCAAATCGGTCATCAAGTCGGCAAGGTCAGGCTTGTCATGTAGGTCGAGGCCATAGGATTCGACGGTTTGCCCAAGCAAGGTTACTTCTCTGGCACCCTTTTTGACGAGGGAACGTGCCTCGATAATGAGTTCGTCAAGTGGGCGACTGCGCTCACGGCCTCGACGATAGGGCACGATACAATAGGTACAAACCTTGTTACAGCCAAGCACAATAGGCAGCCATGCAGTAGGGTTTGTCTGTGCCTGTTCGATTTTGGTTGGGTAGTGCGCGACACGCTCCCCTGGTTTGGGCGTGATTGCCATTGGCAGGACACCACGTTTACCTGCTCGCTCGATAGAGGTGGCATAGGTGGGCATGGCAAAATCTGCTGAAAGGGGTGTATCGGCATTATCAGAAACGTATTCGACATCGAGGCAACCAGCACCGGAGATAGGTGTCCAACGCTCTTCAAGGAAACGCGGGAGGATATCGGCTTGCTCGACCTTCATGAAGAGGTCGATGTGCGGGTAGCGTTTGCTGAGTTCGTCGATGGTTTTCTGGTTGCCGATCATACAGCCCATGAGTGTTACCAGCAGGTCGTCGCGCTCTGCTTTGACACGTCTAAGTTTGGCGAGCAGATTGTGGGCTTTTTCTTCAGGAGCCTGACGAACGCTACAGGTATTGAGGACCACGAGGTTTGCCTGCTCCATACTCGCTTCTTCCCAGCCGAGGTCGTCGAGCAGAGTTTGGACGCGTTGCGAGTCGGCCTGATTCATCTGACAGCCAACGGTCCAGATATGATATTTGCCGCGTGCGATAGGTGTTGTCGTGGTCATGCGTAAGCCCCTCTTATGAGTCTGTGTTATGGCTATAGGATAGATTATTGCTACCGTCTCTAAGTTGGCTATTATAACATCAAGTGGGGAGGTTGTCACGCTATTTTTTTAGCGGAGGGGGATGAGCCGCTGAATTTAGGCTGTGGGTCTCTGATCCGTTCCGACGCTTCGTCGCACCTCTAGCGAGCGGAGTATCGCATCACGGCTCAAAACACCAACAAGACGGCTGCCAATTCGCAATGACCCTTGCATTTGATAGCTCCTTTAGCAGTGATAGTAAGCCATTCCATGCTGATTGCTATCACTCATTACAACACGAAGTGCAAGGACAATATGTTGCAATTTATGGAGTGTCACAATGCGTAAGATTATTCTAAGATAAAATAGGTTAAGAGTGGCGGGGATGTTCCACTCATCTTTATTCGCTTAAAGTGTTATGCTAACGGAATGTTTACTTGGATGCGAGGATATCGACCATTTCGATGTTTGGTTGCTGTGAGAATAGTTCTGCGGCATTCGCCATGAGTGCTTCAGCGACACGACCGGAGAGGTGTGCCTGACGCCCAGCGTCGTCGGGAAAGGTGTCGAAGATGCCATAGGTCGAAGGTCCGAGACGGATACCGTACCATGTGGTCGTGGCTGGCTCTTGCTGCACTAGCGGTAAGCCATCGTTGAGGAACTTCTCTACTGCGGCCTCTTTACCGGGTTTGGCCTCTAGTCGAACGAGGAGTGCTTTAGTAACCATAGGATGTCTTCCTTTCGCTATTCAAAAGTGTACATTATGTACAAATGCATGATAGCACTGGTATGGTGAAAGTACAAACACAGCAAATCATGGGAAGACAAAACAACTGCTGCAGCAGTTGTTTTGTCTTCCCATGATTTTTATTTTTTGCGACGGTCTTCGACGCGGGCACTAGCGGTTTTTGATTCGCCGCCACTAGCGCGAGGAAGGCTATCGGTTGGGACAAGCTCTACTTTTGGTGAGTTGCCTGTGATGGTTTTGACGGCTTCAGCCATCTGGCGACCGAGGACATGTGTACGTTCGGGGTTGCTCAGGAGGTCGGCGTCTTTGACTTCGACTTTGAGGTCGAAGGTGTCGAGATCGTTGCGCTTATCGACGATGATGCGGAAGTTCGCGCCAGTTTCTGGGAACTTGACGAGAGCGGCTTCGACCTGACTGGGGAAGACGATGAGGCCACGAATAGAAACGGCGTCATCGCTACGACCTTTGATTGAGCCAATTTTTGGGTGCGTGCGACCACAGGCGCAACGCTCTTCCCACCATGTACGCGAGAGGTCGCGGCTGCGATAGCGAATCATGGCGGTGCCCTCGGCTGAGAGCCACGTCCAGGCAAGTTCACCCTCTTTGCCATCCTCGACGGGTTCGCCTGTTTCAGGGTCGATGCATTCGACAAGGAAGGCATCGGCCCACGCATGCATGCCGTCACGGACTTCACATTCGCAGGTCATGCCGGGTCCAAGAAATTCGGTCATGCCAAACTCATCGTAGGCAGTGATGTTGAAGAGTTCTTCGAGCTTCAGACGCGTTTCCCACGGCCAGGGTTCGGCTCCGAACAGGCCAATTTTGAGCTTCGTGTCTTTGAAGTTGACGCCACGCTCACGCGCCTTGTTGCCGACGTAGAGGCCAACGGAGGGTGTCATGCAGAAGGCGTTGACGCCGAAGTCGAGAATGAAGTCGAGCATGCGGTCATATTGGCGAGCATCGGACCCCATGGGGATCGCCATTACGTCCATTGCCATCGCGCCATAGTGAAAGCCAAAACCGCCCGTTGCCATGCCATAGCCGTAGCAGTTCATCAGGACATCGCCGGGGCGCATACCTGTCATCCAGAGTTCGCGTGCGTTGAGATTGGCCCAGTAGTCGATGTCTTTTTTTGTGGCGAATACAGGTACACTTTTGCCCGTTGTGCCACTGGTAGCGTGAATTTGTAAGGCACCACCAGGACCACCAGGGGGGACAAGTGCCATACCGTAGGGGTAAGCTTCGCGGACTGTTTTCTTCTCAAGAAACGGTAACTTGCGGATATCCGCAAGTGATTTGATGTCGGACGGCTTTACATTGGCTTCCATATAGAGCTTACGATAGAAGGGGTTTTGATGATAGACACGCTCGACAATTGATTGTAGTTTTTGCAATTGTAGTGTTTGTAGTTTGCTTTTAGAAAGGGTCTCTATCTCTTCGTTAAAAAACTTACGATAACTCATGCGGGTAAATAGTTCCTCCAAATTTTTCCTATCATTGATGTACAACGAATGTGATGTCTAATTTGGCACAGCGAGAAAAATGAGATTGGGACGTGGTATGCTGAAAACATAACAAAAACAAGGAGTATTTTCAAGATATGGCACAAAAATTCGGCGCGGTACAGGGAGTTATCTGGGACCTGGACGGTGTGGTTATTGATAGTGAGGAGGATCATAAGAAGGCATGGCAGCGTCTGGCACGCGAGACGGGCAAAGAGTTTAGCGATGAGCAGTTTGCGGTAACGTTTGGGCGGCGCAACGATACAATCATTCCGGTTGTGTGGGGGCAGGTGTCGGCGGAGGAGTTACAGGAGCTGGCGGACCGTAAGGAGGGCTATTATCGCGATTATGTGCGGAAGACAGCGGCGTTTTTGCCGGGAGCGCAGGAGTTGATGAGTGCGCTACACGATGCGGGCTATCCGCAGGCGTTGGGGTCGTCGGCACCGATTGCAAATATCGAGCTGGTGAAAGAGGTACTGGGGCTGGGTCGCTATATTGATGCGTTTGTTTCGGGTGAGACGGTGCCAAATGGGAAGCCTGCACCGGATATTTTTTTGAAGGCGGCGCATGAGATAGGGATAGAAGCCCGGCATTGTCTGGTGATAGAGGACGCGGTAGCTGGTATAGCAGCGGCGCGGGCGGGTGGGATGTACAGTATCGCAGTTGGCTATGGACGTGAGTTGCCAGGGTTGCAGGTGGCGACGCTGATGGTGAGGGACTTAACAGAGGTCAATGTGGGACGGATTCAGCGGATTGCTTGACAAGCGCGGGGATGAATGGGAAAATGAGCGAACCAGGGAGGTGTAGGGACTCCGGTGGGTCTCACCGTCTTCAAAACGGCTGGGGGGTCGCTCTGCGCGGTCCCCGGTGGGTTCGACTCCCATACGCCTCTGTTTTACGCATCTGTTTTGGATGTGTTGTGCTGTCTAATGTAATCGTGGAATTAACGTTAATTCTATTCTTAGCGTGGAAAAAGTACAGTACGACATCAAAAAATGTCTATGCTAGTCGTAGAAATAGCTCTGCAAAAATAGATAACATTTGCTGAGGTGTTTATCTTAAGAAAGCAAATTGTACTGTGGGACATGAAGACTCATTGAGTCAGGTAAGCGTAAAATCCAAAGTAATTGACTCTTACACTATTTTTGTCAAGTAGTTCATATTAAATATCTCGTCTATATATAATTGCTCCTTCTAAGGGTAAGAAATGTATCTCTACCTTAAGCAGTTCCAAATTTTCGCTTTCGTTTTCGTTTTCGCTTTGGTACAAATCGATCTAAGATAGCTTTGACTTGAGGAATTGACTTTAACTGCCAAATAGGTATTTTGACAATTTTACTAATACTATATGGAGAAACTTTTTTCCCTGAAATACTTAAATCTCTTACTGCCTCATTTACCTGATTAATGATTAAATTTGTACTTGGAAGATTTTTTTGTTCAAGAACACGCAACTGCTCTATAAGCGATTTATCTTGTTTTTTATTTCTCATATAATCCTGAGATGGAACTTGCTCGAATAGCTCCTTCACACGCTGGTAATATCCAAGTTTGGCTCCAGATATGCCTATAATCACTCCAACATTCTCTAGAGTAGGCAGTTGTCCAGAAGCTAACAACACTTTCATAACTGGCTCTACTTTTTCAACGAGTTCATTCTCAGTTAGACGTTTTTGTTTAGCTTTTTCGTTACGAGCACTACTTAACATTTCCTCCCAAAAGGCGTTGACCATTTGATATTGCCTAAGCTTTTTTGATGTTGTATGCATTTGTTTGATGATGTCACTTAGAGTCACCAGTTTTTCAGAACTCTCGATGGCTCTTACTACTTCTTGAATGTGTTCTATTATAACGCTTTCAAACGGTTGCACTATGTATTGTTGTTTTAAAGATGCAAGAAGGCATATATCTTGAGAGTATACAATCGAGTCAAACGTTGCATTTTTGCAATACTCGCATATCTTCTGCAGCGATACTCCAATATAATCTGCATATTTTAGATAACCTAAAAGCGATGTGTACTGATGAACTCCACCTTGCTCAATATTGCGGACTTCGAGTACTGGAATTGATAGACAATCGGCAATTTGTTGCGTAGAAAGTTGTCTTTCTCGTCTCAATGTTGCAAACCTATAGCCTACTTTTCGGGTAAAATCTTTATCCTCTGCTAGAGAAGATGGTGACAAGATGTACTCAATATCTGTTACATAATTAGCTTTCCTCATATCGTACTCAGATAACATGTCTACAGAGTAGGCTAGTAAATCGCCTCTACATAAAGGACACTTTCCTATTTCGGAGGGAAGGATAAATAGAGGTATAGGCTTCTTACAAAGTTCGCACTGAGTAATAAATCGACAACCATGTATATTACATCCTGGCAACACTAGAAAACGCCATGTTAAGCGATAATAAGGCGCTTGTGCCAAACACAGAGGACAATATCTAAGATGGCTACTCAGGCTATTTTGAAGGAAACCAGCAATATATCTAGGATGTAATGAAGTGATGAACTTTTTTGCCAAATGAAAGAATGTAGTTGCCAATATTTGTGAGTCTGTACATGCCGTCAGTAGAGCAATTTCTTCAAAGGAACCTAGTGGAGCATCCCAGAGATTTTTGTAAATTTTTACGTCAAATAACGCAGATAAAATACGAACTCTTCGTATACCATTTGCACTTGCAATTCGAGTTAAATAGCCAGTAAGTGACTCTAATCTTTCGGGAGGAGGATGCACAGGCAGTACATCGAAGTAATAAGCAGAGGTGACGTTACTCATAAACTGCACTCATTCCAGTTATTGTTTTGTCATTAGTATTTCTCGCCAAGCAGGACATAGTAAGCGGAAAAACGAAGCGCTCTTTATCTATTTAACGACGAAGCACCCTTATTTCGATTAAATAGATAAAATATTAAGTTGAGTTTATCTCAATAAGTCCAGTTCTTCGAAAACTTATTTCATCGATGAATAAGTAAATACATCAAAGCATCAATAAAGTTTCTTCATAACTACCTTACCGTCTCAGTTGTAACCTTCTCCTGCTCAAGAAAGTTTGTTACCCTTTTTTTCTGTATATTCTTCCATGTCTTGTCCAAAAGTTCTGGTGTAAGACAAGGCATATCTCCCTCTACTGCTTTACGGCCTGCATCGCGAATAAGAATCATGATGTCACGCAGAATGCCTCCTGTAGATTGTTCGATGAATCTGGCTGGGCCATCTATCTCATGAGACTTCTGCTTTAAGGTGTGAAGGGCTAGATGCGATGGTTGTGTAAACGGAAGTAGCAGTTCGATAGAGGCTAAGAGACTACTAAGTCTTTCCCCAGTATACTGCGGCAGGTCGAAAAAATCATTCCAGCGACCTGCCACTTCTTCATCTCCTGTCACCCATGTAAGTGGGTTACAAGAAGCGCATATAATAGGAACTTTTAGTCTATTAGAAAGATCAAGTACCCTTCGTCGCATGTCTGGATGCGAGATATGTTCGACCTCGTCTATCAAGATCAGTTCGACACCACATTGCAGAGAATATAAACTTAGCTTTTGGTTCAGTTCCTCCTCCGTGTCCCCCTGTAAATAGGTAAGGCCACATTCAAGAATCATTCTCTGAAGAAGTGCCCTTGGTGTTTTATTACTTACTGGAGCATCAACCTTAATAACCCGAACATGATTACGACTTTCCTCTCTTTCGGGAAGTCTCATAGCAGCAAGCCAGTTCAAATAGGTTGTTTTTCCCATTCCAGACATTGCCCCTAATAAGAAGTTTCGCTGCTGACCAAGAGATCGGTATTCCAAAACACACTTCACCTTCTCATGCAGTTCCCACAGATCAGGCGTCATTAAAAAAATAAAATTATCTAGCCATAACAATTTGTCCTCTCTCGATAAGCCTAAAAATTGCTCTTTCAGATGCTGATTGATAAGTTTATAACCGCCCTCACCCTTAATAGAGATTTCTAAAGGCTCTCTCACAAGTCTTATCTTGAGACGATCCCGTAAAATAACGATTTGGTCGCCCCGTTGTACATCCAATCGTTTATTAGGATTTAACAAACGTGCACGAGCTTTTAGTCTTTCATCCTCGTGTAACCATTCGTCCTTCCACTCGCCCAATCGCGCTAACCGCAACCGAACGTCAAAATGCTCATTCACAACTGCGGTTTGTATTTCATACATAGGTTTACCCCCTTTACGTTTACACTAGTGTTGTGACGACGGACGAGTAAAACCAGTAATATACCGATTATATTCCTCATCCTGAGATACTGCTGTTTGCTCTAGTGCCTGACCCATCTCAGTAACATTTATCTTTGACGAAGGTTTAGCGCGACTCTTTCTAGCATTTCGTTGCGCCTCCTTTTTCTCTGCTTTCCTCTGATCGAACAACTCACGCAGACCATTGAGATAAGCGACCCAATCCCTCGCTGCCTTTCCATCGTTGCGTGCCAGTTCTTTTGCCAATTCGCGTTCCCAAAGGCTCACGGATTTGTACTCGTTATTCGCCAATCGCAATTCTTTCGCACGTACATCACAAACGTACTTTCCGTCTCGAAAGATAGCAAGAAGGCTAATATCAGAAGGATTGTATCGAACACCCAATTTTACTGATTTACCGTTGATGTCCTTAGAAGACACCTTACTTAATCCTGGGGACCAATAGTGCATACCAAACAGGCTAACACCTTTCTGGTTTTTCTCACGTCTTTGATGATGCAAACGCCAAAAGAGCCGTTCAATGTCAATCGACGGATATGGAACAGCGGGGATTTCTCCTTGCAATCCCTGCTCCCATTTATCATTTGGACTCATATCCAACTCACTGTGCTTGGTATTTTGATAGGTAACGATTTCGTCGAGAATGAAGCGATAGATATCTGGATAAAGTAAGCAGGCTTTCTGAGCTGCATTACGAATATCCTTTGGATGACTTGATTGAATTGCACCCTCTAACCGCTCTTTAATACGCGCTGAGAGTGTCCCAAAAAATCGCTCAATGAGTGCCCCATAACGAGCTTTGTACGGCTTGCGAAATACCAGGTCGATGCTATTGTACTTGCCATTCATGCTTATCTCTTTTGCGAGGTCTTCAAGGCTATGTGAGTGGTGATTCCAAGCGTTATCTAACGATAATTGAAGCGGGATACCGTAGCAAGGCCATTCTCCTTGGATACCAAGCTTTTCACGCTCTGCTTTTGACTTCTGCCAGATAGCGTTCTGAAGTGCTTGTTGGATTGATTCGATACAAGGGTCCTCATAAAGTAAAGCAAATCCTAAAATAGACCTGGAGTATGCATCAATCAATACAGTGAGCCACAATCTTCTAGGTTCGCTTCTTGTTTCCTCATCAACCACGAATACTTTAAGGCGATGGTGGTCCGCAAATACGAATTGCAAGGGTCTGGTCGCCATGGAAACGAAGGTATCAAAAATCATTTGTTCGTGTTCCCATGCATCCTCCCCATAGCGTTCTACAATAAGAGCTTTCCCTTCATCAGGACGCTTTTCCCGATTGTTGACATATGTGTATAACCAGGCTCTGGATGGAAGTTCTACAGGTGAGAGAAGACGTTTCTTCTCTGGATTTGCTTCAATGACTTCGATGGATAACTTCGAATCAAATAACTCTAGAATGAGATCTTGTGGTATATTCGCTCCACATTTAGATAGGTCGATCCACTTCCCGTTGTTCCGCGTGTGATCCGACTCTAAAAAGTTGTACAACGACCCCTTCGTAATTGCAGGTGTGCGCTTATAGTAATGTACGATAGCACTGTCAACAAAATGGATTTGAGAGTCCGTGAAACGTGTATGGTCGCGGTTAGCATGCAAAAAAGACGCGGCAATGGCATCGCGCTTCCCATAATATCTACGCATAAGATCATCGTATTTATAATAAGTACTTCGTCCAATTTTCAGATTATGACAAGCTGCATCCAATAATTCAGTACGAGTTAACGTATTACCCTTTTTCAGTTCGTCTCTTTGTATATTATCCACCTCACGCTCGACTTGCTTTACCTTTATTATTACTGTCTCCGCTTTATTAATTGCCCACTGCGGTAGTGTAGTCTCAGCGGTCGGCTTCGGAGTAGAGTACACAATACTTACCTCTGCACGAAGTTTGTCCAACGTAGACGCAAAAATCGGAGGTGAGCCATTACGAGATTCAGGCTTGTAAAGTTCATCCATACGTAAAGTAATAATCACTTCAGGTGCTGCTGTATCTTCAATTTCTATAAAAACAAGATTGCGTGATACAATACGATATATATGATTTTGCCAGCACATGAACCATCCCAACTTTAAATTGTCCTCAACTGTTGCAACACTCCGACGTGTACGAGCCATAATTAACCTCCCTCTGGAAGCCAGACATAGGCACTTGAAGTGGGAATGTTATCAATAAATATGAGTGAGCAAAGATTAGTAGCGATCTTTCCATGCCACAAAAGATGATAAATAGCAGCCGAAACGGTCGCAGATGGCAGTTCCAAGTTTTGAGAGATAGCACTAATAAGTTGACTAAGCAATATATGTTGACCAATGCCAATTTTATCAAACACTGCATCAGCCACATCTGCCTTCGAATAAATACTAGGGCGATATGCATACAATGCGAGCAGATTTGCACCTTCAGTATCATTGGGCAAAGAGCTTTCAGTATGCACTACATACCGCCAACCTTCGCTATCGCAATGGTCCTGTGCCGCTTTTTCTCTACGCTGTGCATTAGCCAAGAGTCGCCTCTCTGCGAGTGTTACCTCGTGTATTTCAACCAATCCATCCCACCTCCAGACTTGGAAATCAGGTACATAGGTATGCGACTTATCTTCTGCATCAACGTAGCTAATCCTTAGAGGCTGACTTCGATAGTTTTTGACCCGCAAGTCTCGATCAATCCGTAAGGCTAGTGTGCGCTCGGAATGAGATTCGCATTGTACAGTTTCTCCATTCTTGTTGGTAATGGTGTAGCGGCTATTATTACCAATTGCAGCAACGCGACGTACATTGTTTTCAGGTGGTTTTCGTTTGAATCCCATAAACACCTCTCCCTAAAGTGATTCCTCACTTATGATAACGGGATTTGAACAAATATTCGCAGAAAGTGGCAAGAAACGCTTTTTTATAAAAATACTTATTGAGATATTGCGACAACTTTTAATGCTTTAAGTGAAAAACATCCCTATTAACGCATTTAGGAGAAGAATCTTTTCACCTCACGTATTTTAGGTAAGGCAGTAAAATTACAGTGACAATGTTGGCACTGGTATCTTTGTGATCCACTTCGGTTATATCCAGCGCGAGTGACGTACTCGTTTTGCTGGCAAGTAGGACAAAGAGGCAAAGGTGTTGTGGGAACATGATTAGAAGCATGTATCACCTCATTAAATACCTCTTTCAAGCTGAGTTGCAAAAAGTGCGCATATTTGAAATAGCTTTTAAGTGTTGCTCCTCTATGTGGAAAATTTCCACGTTCAATGCCTTCTACTACTGTCAGGGTTAATCCAATCTGTTTTGCCATTTCTGTCGCTGTAAGTCGGTTCTTTTGTCTAAGATAGAGAAATCGTCGACCAACACGTTTAATAATGCTACTGCCATCTTTTTCCCATGATTGAGGAGTCAAGAGAAATATGATATCATCATAAGTGGGCATAGCTATTTCTATGTCTGCTTCGTCTAAAATCGAAGAGGTGACGCACAATTCTAAACTCTTTTGGCACTTGGGGCAGCAGCCCAATTTAAATGGGGTAGTGAAGAGGGGAAGCAATACATGACAGTGTCCACATGTTTCCAGCAATTGACACTTATGCTTGTAGCAAATGATGCAAGTAAGAAATCTCCAAGAAAGCGAGTAGTACTTTGTGTGTTGTTCAGCAAGACATAGTGGACAGTAGCGTAAATACTGACTAATACACCCAGATAGAAAGCGACTTGTGGGCTGGGGAAGTACTGAGCGTCCAAACTTAGCAGCAATATGAAAGAAGGTAGTCCTTCGCAAAGTTTCCTCGTTACGGACTCCTATTGTCATCAGCTGATCAAACGATATAGGTGGATAATCAGCTATGTCTCTCGTAATCCTCACACTTTGATGAGGGAAACTCAAAGCAGACATGCCATCTATAGATGAGATACCATTCAATTCTCCAAGACGCATTAAGTAACTTGTAAGCGACTCAAGGTACTCGGGTCCTGGATGAAGCGGTAGTGCGTCAAAATAGTAGGTCATGATCAGTCACTGCACTCTCACTAAGATCAGAATGCTTCCATTTGTTTCGATACTAAGCACTATTAAAACTCTCTTGAGAAAATACCAACTGTTCTCTTTAGAGCATCACGTTCTTGCCGGAGTGTTTCGATCTCTATTCTGAGCTGCTGCACCTCTTCCTGGGCCATGCGTACTCCAGTACCAAGCATTCCTAAGTTGTCTTGCTTCATAAACTGTTTACACCAACGATATAAGTTGCTATCAGCTATGTCTAAATCGCGTGCAATTTGACTCATGCTCTTGCCACTTGTCTCTACTAACCGAACAGCTCTCATCTTAAACTCCAGCGAATAAACTTTCGGCTTCTTCAGCATCTTGCTCTCCCTTTGACATTTATCTTCCTCTATCTACCAAGTTCGAATAGAGGTTAATCTAAATCGTCAGGTACCTCTTCTATTAGCTCCCCTGGCGAGACTCCTAAAGCTCTAGCAAGCTTACCCAGCGTCTCTGTTGTCGTGATGTAGTAAGGGTCTTTAAACATTCGCTTTACTGTGTTATAGGCGACATCTGCATCCCTTTGAAGTCTCCCCATACTAAAGCCCTTTTCTCTGGCGACTTCTTTGACTCGTAAGCGTACTACCATAAGCTCCGTCCTCATCTGTCGTAACCAGAATTGTAACAGTTTTCGCTTATTGACAACACTAGCCAGCTACAGCCTCACATGCATGTGAGGTCGTACATGTCAATCAAACATTCTGAAAATTACTAGAGCTACAAAACATTTTTCTTACAACAGCAAAACGGACATATGTGGGTACTCATATAGGTAGGACTACTATTGTAGCATTACCTATATGGGTAGTTCTATTGTTGGAAGTAGCTTGCTACAATCTCGTTAAACAATGGGTGAGAAAACGAGATATGGCAGTACGTTTACGCGTCAAAGAGGTTGCTAAAGAGAAGGGCATCAGCATGGGCAAACTTCATAGATCTGCAGATGTGTCATATAAGACGATCAAGCGCATCTACTCCGACCCTTTTTATGCCACAACCACTATTACCCTCGGTAAACTTGCTAAAGTACTCGGCGTTCCACCAGGTGAACTCATTGAAGAGGTATCAAATGATGATGATAAAGAAGTATAAAGAGCTTTAACTCGCTTTTTAGAAAGACTGAGTTAATGTTCTTGGAATACAGACTAATACAAAGCAGATAAAGTGCTTATGAACACCTACTTTCACTTTTCATTCTGCTACGTTTTCTATTTTTAGTTCAATCATAGATTTGTGGGTTTATGCGTAAGTTAACTTTGTCCCAACTTGAACACCATTTGTATCGTGCAGCTGATGTGTTGCGTGGCAAGATGGACGCTTCTGAGTACGATATTTACATCTTCGGTTTACTCTTCCTTAAACGGGTCTCGGATGAGTTTGATGAAGCATACCACCGCCAAATTCGCAAATTTACGGTCTTACGAGAGCGCCCTCTTTCAATGGAGGATGCTGAAAGACGCGCAAAAGACCCCAGCCGCTACAGTGATGTATTCATTGTTCCCGAGACCTCCAGATGGTCTTACATCATGGAAAATCTTTACAAACCAGGTGTAGGAGAATTACTCAATAAAGCCCTCTATCCCATTGAAAACCATAATCCAACATTAGAAGGTGTTTTGAAGCATATCAATTATGCGCGCCAAGTTGGTAAAACTACACTTTCAGATGATATGTTACGCACACTAGTACGTCGTTTCGGTAGATACTCTCTACGCACAGAAGATTTCGAGTTTCCAGATCTATTGGGTGCTGCCTACGAGTACTTGATTAGTCAGTTTGCCGACTCTGCGGGCAAAAAAGGCGGAGAGTTCTATACTCCACGTGATGTCGTCCGTTTATTAGTACGCTTACTCAAACCACGAGAGGGTATGCGTATATACGATCCCTGTGTTGGTTCAGGTGGTATGCTTATTCAATCTAAAGACTACGTCGAGGAACAAGGCGGAGACGGCCGAACATTAAGTTTATTTGGTCAGGATAGCAATGGGAAAGTTTGGGCTATTTGCAAGATGAACATGATCTTCCATAATGTACTCGACGCTGATATTGCAAATGATGATGTTCTTACAAAACCAGCACACATTAGAGAAGGTGAACTAGAACATTTCGACCGAGTAATTAGCAACCCTCCTTTTAGCCAGGACTACAACACCAACAAGTTAGCATTTTCTGACGTGCGGTTCCCTTACGGTAATGCTCCCGAAAAGGATCAAGCAGATTTAATGTTTGCCCAACATATGCTTGCGGTACTCTATCAAGATGGTATTATGGCAACGGTAATGCCACACGCAGTACTCTTCCGAGGCGGATCAGTCAAGAAGATTCGTAAAAGCTTCATTCAAGACGATGTGTTGGAAGCAGTAATCGGCCTACCAGCTAATCTTTTTTATGGTACAAACATTTCAGCCTGCATCCTTGTGATACGTCCAAAGAATGGCAAGAAACTTTATGCTCCTGAACGGGCTGGGAAAGTACTATTTATTAATGCTGATGCAGAATACGAATCAGGGCCTAATCAGAACTTTTTGAGGCCAGAGCATATTGAGAAAATTGTTGATACCTACGAGAAATTTTGCAGGGTAACAGACTCTACAGGTGCTACCTATGCTGACGTAGTGTCGACAGAAGTGATAGCTGAGAATGAATACGATTTGAGTATTCGACGCTACGCTGACAATGCTTCCCCACCAGAACCTCAGGATGTACATGCTCATCTTTTTGGAGGCGTCCCCAAAGCGGAAGTAACTGAGAAAGAGGCTTTGCTAAACGCTCATGGGCTACCTATCGGAGCCATCTTTATTGAACGTGACCAAGCTTACTATGATTTTATATCTACTCTATATAAGAGACACGAGATCAAAACGCTCATTGAAGCTCATCCCTCTGTTCAAGCAAAAGAGCAATTCCTACATGATAGTTTTGATCAATGGTGGCGGACACACGAGAAGCATTTACGTCAGCTACCACAAACACGCAGCCTCAAAGATTTGCGATCTAACTTCATGACTTCCTTTGATGATGCGCTCAATCCGGTCGGGTTACTAGACTCCTACAAGATCGCTGGTATTATCGCCCAGTGGTGGTACGACAACCTTTACGATCTTAAAACACTAATTGCAGATATCGCTCCTAATGATCCGCAGCCACAACCTGCCCGAGGCTTTCCTGGACTAATAGAGAGTAAAGTCGCGACAATTACTTCTATGTTAACAGACGATGAGGATGAGCGAGAGAAGACAGAGAAGAGGGAAGAGGCATTCTCGAATAAGTTTATACAACGTTTGATACCCAATTATATAAGAGAGTTGAATCAGACCGAGATTTTGGTCACTGACCTACAGCAGCAACGATTGGATTTTGAGCGCGGTGTAGATAATGAAAGCAGCGACGAAGATGATGAATATCTTGACGAGAACGAAACTACATCAAAGAACTATGCGAAAGACCTAGAAGAACGTCTGAGAGCTACCCGCAGTTCCTTGAAAAGTGCAGAAAAGCAATTACAAGACGCCAAACGACGAGGGAAGAAAAATGGAAACAGTGCACAAGTCCAGATACTTCCGCTCTTTGCATCCAATGAATCAGACCTAATGAAGCAACTCATAGACGACGTTGAGAGACTGAACCAGGAAGTTGCTGGATTAGATGCCAAGCTGGAACCCTATCGCCAGATTAAAGCTCAACTTACGGTAGCACAGAAACGCCTACGTCAGCTCAAAGATATCACCTATCTAGTACAAACCATTGAGGATATTCATACCAACTTAATCCCTAAGCAATGCGAAGACATAGTTTTAAATGTTGCTTACGATGATCTCGCAAGCGGGCTAGAACGTTATCTGCTAGCCCATCGTCATCAAGTTGTCGCTTCTGTGGAGAACTGGTGGGATAAGTATTATGTGACACTGCAAGGTATACGCGCAATACGTGATGAAGCAGAAAGAAATCTAGCGAAATTAATGAGAGGGTTAGGCTATGAATAATTTAGAAGATATTCCTTTCTCGTTAATAGCTGAAGTAAACCCGCGTACATCAACAAAACATTTGACCAACGATATGTCAGTATCATTTATCCCAATGTCAGATGTCACTGAAACAGGGCAATGGATTCATCATCAAGAGCGTAAGCTGGAAGATTTGCTAGGACATGGGTATACGCCCTTTCAAGAAGGTGATATTCTCTTCGCTAAAATTACTCCTTGTATGGAGAATGGTAAAGGTGCTCATGCAATTGGTTTAGTAAACGGTATTGGATTAGGTACAACAGAATTTCACGTATTGAGAGCTAAAGTAAGTGGAAATGATCGTTTTATTTACCACTGCTTACAATCAAATTTGCTGCGTCTCAAAGCTGAGAGATTGATGATTGGTTCGGCGGGACAACGTAGGGTGGCACCTAACTTTTTTCATGTATATTACATTCCCTATTTTTCTCCCTTTGAGCAATATAATATTGCAAACATTCTTGACACCATCGAGGGACAGATACAACACACAGAACAACTCATCACTAAGCTTAAACTCCAAAGAATAGGATTACTACATAAATTGCTCACTTGTGGTATTAATGACCACGGGCAACTACGTGCTATTTCTACATCTCTCACTAAAGGTTCACAGAAAATTGAACTTAAGAGCTTTCCAAAGGAATGGGAAATATATCAACTAGGTAAAATTGCACAAGTAGGAGCAGGGTTAACGCTAGGGAAAAAGTTTAGTGGACCGGATACTATGAAACTCCCATATCTTCGTGTGGCAAATGTACAAGATGGTTATTTAGATCTTAATGATATAAAAACTGTGAGCATTCCAAAAGAGAATGTGGCTAAGTATATCCTACAATCTGGAGATGTCCTTATGACAGAAGGAGGCGATTTTGATAAACTAGGCCGTGGTGCCATTTGGAAGGACCAAATATCTCCTTGCCTCCATCAGAACCATATATTTAGAATTCGACCCAACAAGCACTTCTTACTTCCAGAGTTTTTGACGATCATATCAAGCTCATCGTACGGGAAATGGTTCTTTATGCTTAGTTCTAAGCAGTCAACCAATCTGGCATCAATTAACTCTACCCAGTTAAAATCATTCCCAATTCCTTGCCCATCCATAGCTGAGCAAGAACAAATAATAAGCATCATTAGCGAATACGACAAAAATGTTGGTGTAGAAGAAGCTCATCTTAACAAGCTCAAGCTTTATAAAAATGGTTTGATGCATGATTTGTTGACAGGTAAAGTACGAGTAGTAGAGAAGCAAGAGACAGCAGACAGTTGAGAAGGTGCAGAGAACAGCTTATTAATGATTAACATTTTAAAGCAAAACAGGCATCTTTTGTCATTGTCTACTTGACATGACTTTAGAGATAGTTATTTACTTTTGGCTGAAGCATATTACGAAGTTGGAAAGTTCAGAAATAATTAGGAAGACAGATATAGGTAAAACTATGGAGCAAGATAGGAAAAAACACCACGTCAAGAGTGTATCCACTGGCTTATCGCCCGCTGCTCAACAACGACTTCAGCGATTTAAAACTGAATATAACCAGAGCTTGCGTGATGATCTTGAAGCAATAGCTTTAGCCGTAGTTGTATGGGGACCTGGCGTAGATGTAGACAGTCCAGCAGCACAAAAACGTTGGGATATCAAAGAAGCTCTGGTAGAGAAAGGGCATGCTCCAGTGTTTAGTGAAGAGCTTGATGATGAAGAGGACCTTCAAGGTCTTATAGAGACTGGAGAAGGACTTCTTTTAAAAGCACTACATCAAGCCAAAAATGCTGACTTTCTAATCTTGCTTTTGGATGAGCGTGCAACTGGTGTTATCACAGAACTGAGCATTTGCATACGTCGAGATATCGCTGCAAAGGTCTTTGTCATGGTACCGGAAAACTTCCAAAACAACTTTACCTATACTGGTGCAATTACAATGATACAAGGAGGCAATGGGGCCGTTCAATTGTATACTCATACAGACTTAGAGCAGTGTTATGTGCTTACAGCAGTTGTAAAGCGTGTTGAAGCGAGGCGTAGGCTATTTGCCTGGCAGCGTAGTGGTGCTATCATATGACAGATCCTGATATTTTTGAATGGCAGCTAGCTGATATACTTGTAGATGAGCAGGCAATGTTCGTACTTTGGACGATCAAGTCGCTCTTTTGTACGCGTCGAGAAGATTTCCTGCACGAGTACGAATTCTCAGAGAACGAGTTAGATCATCTTTTATATCGGCTCAAGGTTTTGGGCTTCCTTCAAGAGGATGGAGCAGAACTTGTATTGACGGATCAAGGAGAAACTGCCCTTTCTTTCCTACGCTCAACAGATACAGCAAAAGATACAGAGCACACTGCTCGCGTTGATGCAGATATTCGAGCACGCTTCAATTTACCCAAAGAGCACATTTATGTAGAACAAAGACTGATTGAGCAGTTGAAAATGTTAGGCTGGATATACTCGGAGAAGACCGACGCTGAAACATCACAGCTTGAGTTTGAGGGTCGAGAGAAGTATAGCGATGTCCTCCTTCAGAGGAGCCTCAAAAAAGCAATTCGACAACTAAACACGAGTAAAGATAAACCCTCGCCTACAGATCAACAGATCAGTGAAGCAATAAGAAATTTAGAAAGAATACAAGGAGTAGGCTTGCTAGAGGCCAACGAACAGGCAAGAAAGCTTTTGTTAGATGGCACTTACGTAAGTGGGACTGTAAACTATCTTGGAGACACATCTCGTCACCTCAGCTTCATTGATTTAGAACAACCAGGCAACAATGAATTTCTTGTGTTAAAGCAGTTCCATGTTGCACTTCCAGGTCGGAACACGTTTATCGTCCCTGATCTTGTACTCTTTGTCAATGGTATACCTTTAGTAGTAATTGAATGTAAAAGTCCGGCAGTCACTGAACCAATTGAAGCAGGAGTAGCACAACTTAAACGTTATGCCAGCCGAGATGGAGGCATACCAACGTTATTTTATTTCAATGCCTTCCTCATCGTTACCTGCTTCTATACGGCAAAGTTAGGAACCATTGAAGCCGATAGCGAAGAATATCAACAATGGAAAGATCCCTATCCACGAAAACATCAGGAACTTGCCCAGGACCTCAGTGTTGAGGACCCTGAACATTTGAGTAGTCAACAACTTCTCGTTTCGGGTACACTCCGTAAAGAGAACTTACTTGACCTATTACAAAATTTCGTCATCTTTCGTACTGAAGGCAGGCGCAGAGTGAAAATAATTGCCCGCTATCAGCAATTTCGGGCAGTGCAAAAGGCCATTCATCTCCTAAAACATGGGGAACACAAAACGGCAGAACATGACGATCAGAGAGGAGGTATCATCTGGCATACTCAGGGGTCGGGCAAGAGTCTGACTATGGTCTTTCTCATTCGCAAAATGCGTAAACTACAGGAATTAAGCACCTTTAAAATCGTCATTATTACTGATCGACAGGATTTGCAAGATCAGTTAGAAAAAACCATAGGGCTTACGGACGAGAGCATTGAGATTGCAGATAGTATCATCCGTGCTCGAGGCTTATTGGAGCGGCCCAGCGATAAAATCATCTTTGTCATGATTCAAAAGATGCGAGAAGATGAACAAGACGACGATACATTAAACGTAGATGAACCTGATAGGTCGCCAAACATTCTGCTTATTGTCGATGAGGCACATCGCTCTCATACAAGCAAGTTGCATCTTAATACCATGAGAGCTTTGCCTAACTCTGCCAAAATAGGCTTTACAGGTACACCTATCATGGTAGGTACCAAACGACTCACTACAAATATTTTCGGCGATTTCATTGACACCTACACCATCTTAGAAGCGGAACAGGATGGTGCTACTATACCTATCCTGTATGAAGGCTATCAGGCCTATAGTGTGGTCGCACAAGAGCAACAACTTGACCAAGCCTATTTCTATCTCATCCAGGCTATGCCTGATGAAGTACGACTGCACATCGTCAACCGCTACGCGAATGAAACTCAGGTATTAGAGGCTCAGGAACTTATCGAGGCGAAAGCTCGGCATATACTTTTGCACTATGCTGCGAATATTTTGCCAAACCACTTCAAAGCCATGATCGTTGCCAGTTCACGCATAGCTACTGTACGCTATCAAGCAGCGATTATGAAGGTTCGCGACCAACTGCTAGAAACGCTTGAACAACTTCCTTCCTCAAGATTAGAAATGAGCCAGGAAGAACGGACTAATCTCTCTTTAGGTGTGCAAATGTTGCTGCAGGCATACCCGCAGCGTGAACTGTTACGTCAACTGGATTGTGCAGCAGTTATCTCTGCAGAACCAGATGATGATCCTGAATGGCAACAATGGAGTACGCCTCAAAATCGCAATGATTATATCAGGCGCTTCAAATTGCCATTAGTACAACCTGAGGAAGAGAGAAGAAATCAGGGCAACTTAGCATTAGTTTGTGTACAACAGATGCTACTAACAGGATTTGACGCTCCTGTAGTTCAGGGTCTCTACCTTGATCGTCGTCTCATAGGGCACAATTTACTGCAAGCTGTTGCGAGAGTCAACCGCACCTATCCGGAAAAAACTTATGGGCTTATTGTAGATTATCTTGGCGTGGCGCGTCAGCTCAAAGAAGCACTGATTGTCTATAGTGCGGAACAGACTCGCGGAGCCCTCAGCAATATAAAGGACGAGATTCTCAAGCTTGAAGCACGAGCACTACGTATAAGGGCAATTTTTAGTGAACACAACATCGATATCAGCAAGATCAACTTAAAACGAGATAGAGAGATAATAGACACATGCCTTAATCTTTTCAAAGATGCAAGATTTCGTGCCGATTTTGAGGAGAAGCTCAAAAAATTTCTGGAAAGCATGGGTGCTGTTCTACCAAGGCCAGAGGCACAACAATACATTAAATTAGCAGAAGTTCTGGGCTACATCAATAAGAGCGTAGCTAATATCTTTCCCGAAGAACAAATAAACATTAAAGGGACAGGAAAAAAGATACGCACGCTCATTGATGAGCATATTACAGTGCTAGGTATTGAACAGACCGTAGCACCTATCTCTATTACCGACGTTGATTTCGAGGAGAGGATAGATCAACATGTTTCCGATGAAACGAAGGCTTCACAGATGGAACACTTGGCTCGTTATTATATTCGGGAACACTACGAAGAGAATCCTGTTTACTACGACCGCCTAAGCAAACGCCTGGAAGCTATTCTTGAAGAACTCAAAGGACAATGGACTGAGCAAGTTCAACAATTGCTCCCTTTTATCTGGGAACTAAGAAAAGGCAGGCAGACCGATTTTACTAGATTAGATCCCACAACACAGCTTCCGTTTCTAGATATTTTAGACATGGAAGTAAATAAAGGAAGTGATCGTTTTGCTATCTCAGTAAGCGAAAACGAAAACGCCGTAGAGCAATTGTCGCAAGATCAGCGTAAGGAACTTGCAGAATTTACGGTAGAAGTGATCAGGTTAATCAAAGAGCGTACAAGTCGTCGTAGAGATTTCTGGCGTAGACATAACGAAAGGCGCAGTTTATTAGCTAAGATTATTGATTTTTTAGATGAAAACGATTTGATTACCCCTGAAAGTCGTCAGAAAGAGGTCGCTGATCGACTTATCGAGCTAGCTGAACGACTATATGAGTTAGGATTGATGAGACAATAAAAGAGAGTAGGAGATAAGAGGTGGAAAATGAGATGAATGAAACACTTGTTATCCTCGATCTGACATTTGAATTGCGCCGTAGCAGTAAACGCACAAGTATCGGGATTATAATCGACCGAAGAGGGGAACTGATTCTCTCTGCACCACAGGAATGCACTCATGAGCATATTAAACGTGTAGCAGAAGAGAAGTATCGCTGGATATATACGAGACTTGCCAAGAAAGAAATGCTCTTCAGACCACCACATCAAAAAGAATTTCTTACGGGTGAAAGCTTCTTTTATATGGGCTATAATTATCGCCTACAGCTACTCTCCCTTAGCCAACTAGATACTAATAACACACCGCCCTTATCCTTTGCTGGTGAATGGTTCCTCTTACGCGAAGACGAACGGGACCGAGCACAAGAACACTTTATTACTTGGTATAGTACACATGCACTAGAGTGGCTTGAACACCGGGTAGTAGACTTAGCACAACACGTTGGGGTCAAACCTGAAAGTATTCATGTACGAGATTTAGGATATCGTTGGGGATCATGTGGTCGTAATAGTATGCTTAACTTCCATTGGCGTATTGCACAGCTTCCGCCTCTTATGATAGATTATATTGTGGTCCATGAACTCGCACACATGCATGAACCGCGTCACAATAGTGCATTTTGGCGACGTGTAAAGCAAACTATACCTGACTACGAAGAACGCAAACAATGGCTGGCTGAAAACGCTAGTATGTTTTAAAAGCTTTTTTGCTACAAAGAGGGAAAAATGGGACTTGATCCTATGAGTATAGTAGTGGGAATAGCCACAAATCTCGCGACTGATATTATTAAACACTATGCCCAGCGACTTGAAGGGACATTGGTAGGGCGAGGGCTTAAGGAGATCGGCTTGATTGAAAAAACGCGAGACGATCTCTTAAAAGAGATATTAGTAGAAACTCTCCAACTCTACTTTGAAAAGTATCCTTTCTATGATCTTAGTGGAGTGATTAGCTTTTTCCAGGACCCAGTAACAGCTCAGCAAATTGGCAATTATCTTTTTGATCATCAGTTCGAAGATCGACAAGCCATCGAATCAACGTTGACCAAACATATTAAGAATACTCCTACCACTAAAATACTGCTCGAACAACGAGGAGGAAAATCGGAGCAGATTATACCCAACTTCCTTATCTGCTATCGTCAAGTACTTCATAAACATACGAATGCAGCAGAAAGAGCTATCCTTCTAACCGTACTTGATGCAACTGACTTAGTGATAGCAGAAATACGAGCAAGCGAAGAGCGAATGAAGGTATTTGTCAATCAAATGCTACAAGTACAAGCACAAACACTAAGAGGTGACGTTCCAGCTTTCTCACCAGGGCAACTTATTGGATTGTATCGTATACAGAAATATCTCGTAACAGGAACATTCGGCTCACTTTATCTAGTTGAAATAGAGGGTACATCAACATTAGTTGTCCTTAAAGTCATTAACGTACCTGCGGGCTTACGTCTACATCACGACGTGTTCTCGCTTGGCACAAGTCTAATAAACCTCAATCATCCATCTATCTTGCCCACAATTGATGTCCATCTGGATGGAATACTACCTCACATCGTCACTTCGTATGTCACAGGAGGCTCCCTTTTTGACCGTATTCGCCATCATGAACCAAATACATTACTTTTTTCGGAAGCCCTTACTATCATTACCCAAGTCGGTCAAGCCCTTGCGTATCTTCATCAACGGGGAATTATTCATCGTGGTATCCAACCAGCAAGTATTTTATTTAATGATGCTGGCAATGCCCTACTAACAGGCTTTGATCTAGCAATTAGGGATGGAGCAGTAAAACATCATTTAGGATCAAATCAAATAGGGACTGAAAGCTATATGGCTCCGGAACAATCAAGAGGCATCGCGAGTGAAAAGAGTGATCAATATGCTCTTGCATGTATCGCTTATGAACTTTTTACCGGTCGCCTTCCATTCAGGGAAACACCCTCCCAATCAACCCCTCAGCGTCAACAAAAGCCACTAATCGTTCCTCACCGGCTCAATCCTCAGATTCCGACACATGCAGAACATGCTTTACTTAGGGCTCTATCAATCAAACCAGATCAACGATACGATAACGTTGAGACATTTCTTACTAACCTTACTAAATAGTAATGTTAGCTCAGAGTCATAGAATGGGGGATTGACCTAGCTCCCATTTTTATAGTTCTCTCGCTCTTCTTGTGCTTAGCAATTCAACTGAGATGCAAAAAACGTATGTGAGCATGAGAAATGCGGGAAATCAAACTTTTGGCTTGGTTTTATTGCCTCTACCCTCAAACGTTGAGATACCCAAACGCTGGCTTAGGGTGGTAAGTATGTTTTGGACCATCACGAGATACTTTTCTGCCATACTTGTAGTAGTTCATCCGGTCCCAACACTTCTTCTGGCACTCGCTTGCCAGCCTGAATAATTGCAACGACTTCTGCACGTACATCCTCTGGTAGCCACTTGACTAACTCTTTATCAGTAGGATTTGTTCTTCTCTCCTTTGACTGATATTCCAATCCACCAGGATAACCGAATCGTTGGACCGACTCCAGCATAGCTCTATGCAATCCACGAGCCGGAGTGACTGAAGGAAGATGTTCGTTTCGTGCTAGTTCAGTAGCTCCGCACGCTATACGTAAACCAGGTCTATCCAAATCACCAACATACTCGATGCGCTCTATCTGATGTTCCATAAGCGTAAAGTGGAGAACGGAGCGTTCAAAGCCTGCTCCACTGCCGAAGCCAAGCCAGCCATAGGGCGGGGATGAACACTGCTTAAGGACCGTAGAGGCCGTTCTGAATGCAGCTGCATTTTCAAAGATAAGGGCGATAGGAGATGCTCCAATTTCCTCTAAAACTAAAGGTGGAATGTCGGGAATGCAGCCGAGTAATGCTAGGCTAAGTCTTCCAGGTCTGAAGAGAGTGCTATGCAGCAATTCCCCTAAGCGCTTCTCGTTGCCGGTCAACTGAAGGGAACGATAGGTGAGCGGCGCAGGGCGTTGCAGCACGCCCTCCCGCAATGCCAACTGTACATGCTTGAGAAAGATCACTTGCTCTTTAGAGAGCATTGGCATGTCGGTTATCCAGCATAGTTGTGGTAGCCAAGGATAGTTACGCCAACTTTCATCATCGTCACGCCCCTCATCTGAGGGTGTTTTCCAGACCACGGTAGGCAAAGGTGGTTCGAGCGTGTGATCCCAACTATGGCCTCGTACGGATGGCAGGCGGATGATGCCCTGATCCGCAGCCTCTTGAAGGGCTCGCTGCAACCATTTGCGATTCTCCGATCCGCCTGGTCGATAGGGAAACGCCTCAGCAAAGTATTTCCAGAGCACAGCAATTTTCAACTGCTTACCAGAAGTGTGTGCTAGACGATGCAGAAACGTCTGCATTGATTCAGGTGGCAGCATTGGTTCTTCAAAGGGAAGAGTGGATGTCATGACTGATCCTCCTGATCCTCCTAGTTCTCTTGATGTTCTTGATGCTCCTGATGTTCACGAGAGATATTCCGCGACTCATCGTGTATCATATGGATCGCGTCAAGGCCAACCGGCGCAGTATCGTGCATCAGGAGTGCCTCACCAGTACGGCGATTGCGTTGGGCGTTGCGCAGGCGTATGATCTTGGGGAATATCCCCAGCGCATCAAAATCTTTAAGACCGGTGGTGTAAATGAGTTGGATATCCATCGCCTGTGCCACTTCACGCTGCAACTGCAAGAACAGCGAGCGGGAAGCAACACCGATGGGATTATCGAGAATCAGACAACTTGACCGTCCCGCAGGCTTCGTGCGATGCGCTGCCCGCATCCGTAGCAGAGTACAGTACAGCAGAACCATGCTGGTAAGGCGTTCACCACCACTTTCTTCTCTAGCCAATTTACTGGGGTTCATATAATGCAGATCAGCGGGGTCTGGGAAAAGAAGTTCCACCTTTATGGGCTCGGCGAGGCGGTGTACCGCTTGCTGAAGGAGCTTCATGCCGGTAGGAATCTCACCCTCCCCTTCTACGAGAGCATTCAATAGATCTGCGATTTTGCCGACGCGTTCATCTTTCGTTACAGGCATTGAGAGGTGAATGCGTAAAAAGGGACGGCGCTCAAACGCGGGAAGCGAGGCGGGCAGCCTTGAATATTGGCTCGCACTCTTGAGAAAGTCCGCTCCTGACTCTGCCAGCTCCACTAAGTGCTCAACAAGAGAATTGCGATAATCCATACTTTTCTCACGCTCTTCCCGAATGAGGGTTCGCCGCAAAAGCATCTCAGGCAGCAAGGTTTGGGAGTGCTGCTCATAGCCACCATTCTCCCCGTCGCTATATGCCAACAGCCGTTTTGCTAGAGAAACCTCCTTAAACTCCTTATCAACTTCATTGAGCGCGCGCCTGATGTGCTGTGAGCTTGTTTCTGCTCGGTAGTCTAAATGCCCTTTTTCCTCCTGTATCTGTTTGAGTTGCCTCTGCAATGTTTGTAAAAACTCGTCAATCTCCTCTTCTTTCAGTTCTGCCTGTCTTTCTTGAGCTGAGGAGGCTTTGTCTAACTCGGCTAAATCAGGAAGACCTTCATTACGTACTCCTAGAGCGAGTAAAGCAGCATGATTTTCCTGCATCATCTCAACCTGACGTTGTACGCGAACCAAGCTTTCACTATGGGTGGCACAGTTTTGCGCGCTCTGCTGAGCCTCCAGTTCCGTCGTACTTTGCTTCTGAGCCACCTGCTCATTATTGGCTGCCAATCGTTCTTCTTCTTCTGCTTCCTTGATACATAACGCTTCACTCTCCAGCACATCCTCTAGCTCATTTTCATCAATGCCCTGCCCACTCAGTCGCTTTTTGAAGCCCTGCATCTCTTGTTCAGCCCTCACTAACCTGTCCTGTTCGCCATCCCGCTCATGGTCAGCATCGACACTTGCTCTGACAGCATCTTCAGCATGCTTATCAACATCCTCTGGGTCTGATAGCCTAGAGAAGGCATCACGTACCTCATTCTCCGTCACCGGCTTTTTGAGCTTGACGCGCAATTGCTGCTGTGTCTGCTCTACCTCTTTCATCGCCTCATTGTGGAGAACTGTAAGCTCATTGACGCCGATCTTCTGCTCATACTGCTCTTCGAGCCGCTCATACTCTTCACGAAGCATCTGAAGATCACTAGAGGCAGGAGCAGGAGGCTGCCCTTCCAGATAACGAACCTCGCTCCATTCGCGTTCGTTAATGCTGGCTTCCTCTGCGAGGTGCTTCTCGGTGCTCACCAACGCATTAGCTTCATCCTCTTTTTCCTGAGCTTGAATCCGCAAGTGTTGCGCTTGCGTCCTGCATTCCTCTGCCAAGGCGTGCTGCTCATATTCTCTCTGCTGCAACATATCGGCATCGACGTTCAATTGGACCTCGGATGCTTGCAGTCGTATCAGATAGCCATTTGCAATATCCATCTTCTTTTGAAGCTCGCGCAGCTTCTGCTGTTTTGAGTCAATCTGCTTCTTGCAATACTCAAGTTCTTGCTCTTGTGGCCGTTGCTGGGCCTGACAGGATTGTTGCTGCTTCTGTGCCTCTCCTAGGAGCGCGTGGTGCTCATTCCACCATGTCTTCGGATAGTGTGTGAGCGTGTGCTGAAGTCGCTGAAGCGAACTCCTCAACTGTACCGTCTCGTGGTGTAATGTGTTTATCTGATCTTCGAGGCGTTGTCGCCGCTCCTTGCGATCAAGGAGTTCGCGGTTGCCTGCCTCCTGCTGAAAGTACGCGTCACTGGTAGGCCCAAGCGACCAACCTCGCGCTGCTATGCCATTTTGTATCTCTCGCCTAGCGAACACGACCACGGGTGTTTCCAGATACGGTTGCGCTTTTTGAAGCGTCTGCTGTGCTCTCGACCATTGCTCATCAGGGACGATAACACAAAAAGCCAATTCCGGCACACGTTGCAGCCAGCTACGCCGCTCAGTTTCACCCACACTTTCAGCCAAGTAACGCCAGCCAGACCATGCAGTAATGTGCTCCTTTTTCAGGTGCTCCTGTACATGTGCAACGGCTTGGAGAGGAGGAAGAAAACCGTAATCAGAAAGGTACTGAATCATGGCATCCTGCTCGGTTGCCGTGATCCGCAGCCGAGCAAGCTGTTCCTCCCGTGCATACTGCTTTTCCTCTAATAGCTCTGTCGTCCGTGACGTGAGTTGATCAACGTCGAGTTCAGGCACCTCTAAATGCTGCTGTAGTATCGTATCGGCAGCGATCTGCTGACGCTCTTGCTGTGCCGGTTTCAGTAATTTTTGTTCGTGTTTAATCTGCATGTCAAGCTTATCAAGCGTGCTTTTCAAGGTGCGCTGTCTCTCCTGAAGCTCTTCCCGATCCAATTCCAGCGTCTCAAGGATTTTTTGAAGCGTTTGCAGTTCTTTCTGCAGCCCGTCTTGATGCTGCTGCCAACGATAGTGTGCATCGGTTGCACGCTCGTCTGCTTGCAGAATGCCTTGATTTTCTAATTGTTTATGAAGTTGGCGCAATGCTGAAAGTTCTTTGGCCATTTGCTTTGCCTGTGCATCATAGCCCGCAGCTTCGACATCATGTTTCGTTCCGCTATCACGGAACTTACCTGCTTCTGCGCGTTGTTGCCGGGCCAGCTCTTCGACGTGTCGCTCTTCTGCACGCAATTTTTCAGTTTTGGCAAATAAGGCGGCGGCATAGCGGCCCGCGCTCTCTTGAAGCACGACTAACAATGGCTTATGCTCTTGTTGCTGCGCTCTCATTTGCGCCTGAATGGACTCTGCTCTGGCTCTGGCCCTGATCGTCGCCCGTAGCGGAATTGCCGCCTGCCACACTATGACCTGTCGCTTTGCATATTCCACGAGATCGCTCAAAGTCGCTACACCTGTTGTGAGCTGCTGAACTCGCTTTTGGGAGGCGGCAAAACGCAAAAGGAGGGCGCGTCGCCTCTGCTGCTTCGCCGCTTCTTGTACACGAAACAACTCCGCATGAGCCTCTTGCTCTATCTCTTGCCATGTGCTTTGCTCCTGGCGCAAGTTCTCCACCCACCTGTTGACCGCTCCCATTGCATCATCAATGTCCTGCTGAACTGCTTGTATCTGCCTGTAGAGGCGTGCTCGTTCGTCCGCCACTTCACATAGCAGCGCGAATTGACTTGTTAGCGTTTGCAGCAGAGTATATTCGGGTTCAAGCTTGTGACGAAGATCGAGGAGCAATTGGCGAAACGTGATGATATTTTTAGCGATTTCGTGACTGGCTGCCGTCTCTCCCATCAGGTCCAGAAAGAAATCGACAAAGCTATCGTCATTCTTAAAAAGGAATGGCTCTGCCGCTCCACCTTCGCGGCTATTCATGCGGATCTGATATCTGAACAATTCTGGGTCTGCTCCGATGCGTTCAAGCATCTCGCGCCATTGGCCCAGCGTCTCTGTATACTCGACGCTCGCCTGGGGATAGATATGATCTAATTCACGCAATTCCTGCCGAAACGTTCCCATCACGCGCTGCTCAAGCCGTCCCTGTTTGGTGATATAGATTGGCAGACCTTCCAATGTAAGGCGAGGCTCATCCTCGATGACACGCGTCGCAAAGAACATGCGATGCAGTTTTCTGCCTTCCTGAGCAGAACCGCTGGCACGCCACTCGCAAAATGCGCCGGTCAGATAACGTTCTGGTTTTCCAGACCACAGTGAGGCTTGCTGCCCCTGTCCATCCACTTGCCACTCTGCCACAAGAACACTACGATCATCTGGCTGCACATACTCTTCAATCTTATGCATATCTGGCATTGGTTTATCTGGACAGAGCAGCCAGAATATGAGCCGAATCAGCGTTGTTTTGCCACCACCATTGCGTAGCCAGATGGCACTATGTGTTGCTTGGCCAGTCGTAATGTCTTCCATAGACAGAGTGAGGTCGTCCATTCTGGCTCGACGTGGGCCTATATCGCAGAAACGTAGGCGAAGTAGTTGTGGCACCTTATACCTCCCTTGCCGCGATGAGCGTGCGTACGACACTGGTCAGACGCCCAATACTTTCTTCTTGAGTCATGACCTGATATTTCCAAGTAGGTTGATATGCTTCTTTGCCATTACGCGAAACAATACTCATACATCCGTGCTGTTGCAGCGTTCCGAAGGCACGGCGAATCATTTGCAGCGTTGTGCTAGCACTCGCCCGCCCATCGCTGGTGGTCTTCGCCGCGACACGACTCTGATAAGCCCGCCAAGCTTCATCTAGCCCAGAAGTCACCTCTTGCACCGTCGGGTCCGGCTGCGTACGTGCTGCCTCTTCCAGATGCTCACACAGCATGCGTAACGTTCGCTCTACCTCCTCAATGGTCACAGGCTGGCGCACTGTCAGTGGGTCGTCCTCCAGGTCCTGCGCCCGTGGATAGAATGTAGCAAGAATAGCTACCAGGATGAAGCCATCAATGAGGCGGTCATCAGTACCACCAGAGCGTCGGTAGTCCTCGGCGGTCATGGCGAAGACCGAACCGTCGTCAGGCGTGAGTACGACGCCTCTTTGTCCTGTCGCGGTCACCGTGACGCCTAACCCGCGGCAAATCGCTTGTACACACTCGCGAAATGGGATGTGATCCCGGTAGCGATCTATCAAGTGTTGGTACTCCTCTTCCATCACTGGACGAGCATGTTGTCGGAGTGCCCATTGAATCAGGCGGCCAGCATCAATCAAGGTTTGCGTGTCAGGAAGCATGTTGATGTTCCTTTCTATTCTGCTTGGGAAAGAGCATGACATCATCGCCTGCGACAGTACTGAGCCGAAATTGCTGTGTATCTATCTTCAACACCGTCACCGGAAGCTTCTCCGGCTCTTGCGAGTCTTGCTCATCAAAGTAATCCATTACCAGAAACATTAGTACAGCAAGGACGGTGCCAGACTCGCCTGCATCCTGTGCGGCGAGCATCACTTCAGAAAGCCGTGTCGGGTGCTCCAAACCGACAAGATACCGCTCTGCACGCCCAACGATCTCTGCTGTAAAATGGGTCTGATCATAGTCTGTGTCAATAAGCTCTCGTGGCAGAATAGGTATGGAGTCTATCTGTGCCTCACGACGAGGTTGCAACAGATAGTGAAGGTAACGTGCGAGTGAAAATACGCTTGGAGCACTCGCTGGGAAGCAAGCACTGATGATAGTGTTCAAGCTTTGGACGACATGCATACGTGGCATGCGAAGGAGAGGAGCTAAGAGGTCGTTTTGTGGGTGGGGAAAGAGGAGTGGAGGGCGCAGAGTAAACATCTGTCGTTCTTGCTCTTCGAAGAAGATGCGCGGTGCCTCCATGAGCCGCCGTTCGAGAAGCAGATGGTGTTGACGACAGATTTCAATAAGTTCGATAATCTCTGCCAATTGATATGCCTGTTGGCTTCCAGGCTCAAGCTGTTCATGCTGTTCGCGGGCTGTTGCCACAATGCTATGCTCCACTGCACAACGTGTTTTCACATGCAGCAGTGCGTCATTGAGTGTACTACGCATCTCCTCCCTCCAATTCACGCTCTGGAGATCACGGCGGGTGTCGAGGAGACGACGCTCGATATGCTCCCGTAAGCGTATGGAATGTTGTAAGGCCCATTGGGCAGAGCCACGTGCGTCCTGAAGACGGCCCCGCTTGAGTTGCCACTCGATAATAGCCTCCGCTGCCACTTGAGCGTCCTCCAGATTGACGGTTAGGGCGTTGAGCAAGAGATTCGCGCATTCGTTGGAGAGACGTAACACAGTGCGCCCGTCCACATGATACCGTTCTTCAAGCAACCGAACCGACAGCGTGCGCCGCTTAGCCTCGCCCTCCTCAAACGTGGTGTAGTCAAGCTTGAAAGGTTCTCGCCGCTCCTGCTCGTTATACAACGCCGCTAGCACCCGTTCAGCCATGCGCACCGCACGCCCTCGCTCAGGCTCTATGCCCGCCTCTCGATCCATTGCCTCAAGGAGCGGCAACAACTCCTCTATCGCCTGACTGTGCTCAATGTCCTGCCCGAGTCCTGTATGCGTAATGATCAGATCAAACAGCTTAAGGGCTAGAGAGAGCGAGGCGTAGTGCTGAAATTCGTCATCGCGATGAGCATCGCGAGATTGCAAGTTCAGTAAGCGATCTGCATGGAGCAGGACACGCAATTGCTGCGTTAATTGAGGATCCCACAGCACATTGGAAGACTCACCAAAGAACTTGGCATCAAATGTGCTAGAAGTTGTATTATCTTGCTCGTTCATACCTTACTCCTCATCCATGAGCGTCACTCGTGATGAGCCATCGACTAGCTTGAAGCGGTAACGATTGGGAAAGGCGTAGGCGAACTCTTCCTGGTGAGAGACGAGGATGATGCGTGCCACCTGCTGCCCTAGCGCGTGAAGCTCCTGTATCATGTCATCACGTCCGGCTTTGTCAAGACCACCGAAGCCCTCATCAATAATGACTGACTCAAGGTGGCGACCCTCCCGACTCATGTAACGCCCTATTGACAGTGCTAGACTGACGGCAATGCGAAACTTCTGGCTACCGCTTACTGAGCCAATAGGAACAGCGTGGTTTCCAATCTCTCGATCATACACCACTAAATCCAACGCCTTATCTGCTTGCGCTTGTGTGTCACTCTCACGACGCAATTCAAGGCGCATCCGCCCGTGTGAGAGGCCGCTGAGCGTCTGATTAGCAAAGTTTACAATAGCACGTTCAGCCCGACTGAGCAGGTATAATTGAAGACCACTTTTTCCCAGGTGCTTCGTCAGAACGGCATAGAGATGTTGTATCCTCTCATCCGCAAGTTTCTGTTGCACTAACTCTTGACGCAGTTTTCGTTGCTCTTTTAGTCTTGTAAGATTGCCGTTTAGTCTATCTCGCTCGCCACCTGCTTGCTGGTGTGCCTGTTTTCTCTCCACAAGCACTTCCTCTACCTCCTTCACTGGCTGCTTCGCCTCTGATGGATAGACCAGAATCTGGACCTCTAGTCCTCTAATCCTCTCCTGACACCTCTCAACGCTCTCGCGTGCCCCTGTCAATTGCTCATACAGTGAGCGATAGCCAGAGAGATCAGTGTGTCGCAGCTCTAAAGCTATCAAACCAATTTCATCAAGTGCGTTAGCCCGACTCTGCCATTGTACGGATAAGCTTGCCTCTCGCTCCCTCTGTACACGCTCCATTTCGTCTCCGCGTCCTGTTTCAGCACGTATATCGCCCTGACATTGCTGTGCCATCGTATTGAGTGCTTTGAGCGCGTCGTTAGTTTCCTGGACAACTTCCCTCGCCTGCTCAAGCCTTTGTTGCTGCTCCTCACCCAGAGCAGTAAGAGCGTTTTGTTTCTCTTCGATGACATTCTTTTCGGTGCGGGCATCTCTGGCAGCGTTGATGTCTAAGACTTGCTCTTGTTCGCTGATCTGCCGATTAAGCCATATGCTTTGTTGATTGAGTGGTTGCCACATGTTGTGAACATCGCGTAGTCGCGCCACTTCGCGTGCTTGCGCTTCCTCCTCGCTCGCTTCTTGCTGCATCGTGTCTATATCACTTTGAGTAGGATAGACGGTTTCCAACCATACCGCTCTATCCTCAGGAATAGCACCGATAATTTGCCTCTGGTATAGCTCACCCATAGTCCCGAAAGCTGCTCGCAATTGGTTCGTGTGCAGTTCAGCTCGCTCATACGCTGTTTGTTGATCGTGCTTGGCTTGTCCGTAGCTCGTCTTCACTGTTCCTATCTGGTCATCGAGTGCTGCAAGCTCCTTCTCTTTGGCCTGCTTCAGACGAGTCGCTTCCCGGTATTGCTGTGCAACGTTCGTCACATCACGAGTACACTCATCTACTGTCTGTTGGAGACGCATCTTTTCTTGCCTAGCATGTTCACCGGTAATTCCCTGCCCACAGAGATCACACACGGGCTTGGTTACAACACCTGCAAATTTTTGCTGACGTTTTTTTGCGTCTTGCAACCTTGTATTGCTACTCCGCTCCTCCCCATACAAGTGTTGCTCGGCCTCTTGAGCCTGAGTAAATGCCGAGTGTAGCAGCGTTCGGCTCTCACGCAATTCCTCGTAGCGTTCGCGTAATGTCATCATGGCTGTGCTTGCCATTCGTTCGCGCTCCAATGTAGCACCTAACCCCGCACGTTCCCTCGCAAATGTGCTGAGCCAAGGCCACGTATGCCCTTTCTCTTTCAATGCTTTCAACCGTTGTTCCGCTTGCTCCACTTGTCGTGCAATATCCACCGACAGCCCTGCTAATTGTGCATCCAGCTCTGCTTTTTTGGCTTGCAACTGCTCTATTTGTTCCGACTTGCTTACCAATGGACTTAGCACAGCCAGACGAAGTAGGTATTGCGTGGACTCTTTCTCTCTATGTTTGACGGCGCATTCTAAGTCCGTAACAACCTGTTGCTCGGCATCCTTTTTGCTCTTGGCGATGCATACATCCTCTTCAATGCGGCGAGATTGGTGTTGCAGCTCATCAAGATGTGTCCGCAATATGAGCAGTGATGCTCGACCTTTGACAATCTGACTGAGAGCGGGCAACACATCGTGCAACTCTTGCAACTCAGAGAAACCGTTTGTGATTTCTACATCTCTATCCAGTAGCTCCTGCGCGTCCTCAAGTTCCACTTGTTGCTTTTGCAAGTCCATTACAGCCATTTCCCAATGTCGTGCCTGTTCGAGGTAGCCGCTGAAGCGTTCTACGTTCGCTTGAGTATCTTGCCACACTGTTTCTGCATGAAGAAGCTGTTGCTGCGCCTCCTCTAGCTCTACATCGCTAATGGAGCAGATAGTGGGAGAGAGCAATTGTTTTTCGAGGGTCTCTACAGCGTTTTTGAATGCTTTGCGTTTATCCTCTGCCGCTTTACAGAGTTGTTCATAGCGTGACAGGTCCATCAGTTCAGCAAGAATAGCATAACGATCTCCAGGATCGACATCAAGCAATTGCTCACTTTTTCCCTGTAACAGCAGACAGGAAGAGGTGAAGGCCACATAGTCCATACCTATCGTTCGCTTTACCCACTCACGAAGCTCATCATCACTATCGGTGTTGGCGATGCGTTTCGTTGGCGCACTATCGAGATTGCTACCGTCTGCACTGTCCACGATAAAGGCTTCACGCGTCGAGCGACCTTTGCGCGGATGAATCCGTTTGACACGATAGATGGTGCCATCCACCATGAAGTCGAATGAGACAATGAGCCTATCAGCCCTGTGATGAATCAAATCCTTTGGACCACAACGCGCACGATGATAGAGAGCAAATGTCATGGCATCAAAGACAGCAGATTTCCCTACACTATTCGGACCAGAAAGTGCCCAAATCGACGCGCCGACAAAATTGAGGACCTGCTTCTTCTCGTAGCTCAAGAAGCCCTCAAGCGTTACCTGTAGCGGTATCATAGTTCCTCTTCTCCTTACCTTACTCTATCGTTGCCAACAGTGCTTGCGCCAACTTGAGTATCTCATCCCGTTGTGGATCGTCGGTCAGATTTTCCCGAAGGTAGTGCTCAACGGTCGAGGCAATATCATCAGGGGCAGCGACGTCAAAAGCACTGACAGCTATGTTTGCGCCCTCGGCCTCAATCTGCGCTTCGTAATAATTGGGGAAAATGCTTTCTAGTTCGCTTGTCAGGCCGTCGAGGTTATGCTCACCTGGCTTATAGACCAGCCGATATGAGACAAGGGCCTCTGCATGGTCGAGATAGCGCTCGCATAAGCCCTGCATATCGGTGTCTGGGCGAAGAATCTCGACGCGGTAAATTGGGGTTGCATGTAGGGGCAGACAAACGGGATCGCCGTACCTTCCATCTGGACCAATATCAACCAAGACAACGCTCTTGTCGTCATTGCATTCCCCGTAATTCATGCGCTCGATGCTGCCTGCATAGCGCACATGCGGCGTGTTGCTCAAAACTTCGCCCGACTTGTGAATATGCCCGTAAGCAACATAATCCAGGTACGCCGGAATCTCCCCCTGGTCGATGACCACATCGTCGCTCTCCGAGACGTGATGACGTGTATAGACCTGTGTGCCGCGCACATGAATATGGCTGACCAGCACGCTGCGTATGTGCTTTTTAATGACGGTATTCAGTATCCGGTCCCTCGTCTCTTCAAATTTGCGATGCAACAATTCATTGCGCTTTGCCAGGCTATCATAGGATGTGTTATCCTCACTAAGGTAGCGGGCCGGTGTGGGATAGGGTAGTAACGCAAACTGCACGCTTTGCCTCGCCGGATCGGCTAGTTCCAGCACCGTTGGTCGTGTGGCCAGGTAGAGACGGCCAGGCGGGCGTGGGCCAGTGGTGCTGGCATCAATGGGCACTGCCAGGTCTAGCATATTACGCATGAAGTTGAAGACGTGCTCATTGTCGTGATTGCCGCTGATAGCTACAATGGTGCCGCCCGTGAGCAGAAACGGCTTGAAGATGCGTTGGATATCGCTCACCGCTTCGTTCAAATCCTCCATCCGCTGCCCCTGACTGAAAAGGTCGCCCGCGACGACCATCACATCAACCTGGTATTCATCCAGGTAGCCCGCAATCTCCTCCAAGCGCTTCACGAGATGGGGGCGGCGCGAGACGCCTTTGAGCCGCTCGTGTAAATGCCAGTCGGCAGTATGCAGTATTCGCATTGGATTTGCTCTCTTTCGCTCAGTCTAATATGTTGCTATCTCATCATCTTGTGTTGTCGAAATTGTAGATGCAGCTTTATTCTCTCTCTCCTCAAATGGAGCCGCTTCCTTTGGATTCATGGCCCACACAGGGAAGGACACGCGGATATGCATTGGCTCGCGGAAGTTATCCTGGATAACTAGCTTCTCCTCTGGAGGAAGTACCGTAGCTTTGCTCTTAGCGCTCGCACTCAAAAATCGCCACGCAGTTGCATCCAGTTCAAGCGTACCAGTACGACCCAATACACGTAATGCAGCATTTTCAATCACTTTTTCCGAGACCTTCGAGGCTTGCTGTTGCGCCCCAAGCAAGATAATGCCTTGGGAACGCATCTCGGCTGCAACATTCTCGATCAGTTTGGTGATCGAGTCTGTGGCTCCACGCGGCGCAAAGCGGTTGAGTTCATCGAGCATGACAAGATAGACTAAGCCCGATTGCGCTTTGGTTCCTGTGCGTGCCTCCACAAGTTGCCGCAAAATGGTTGCCACGACGAAGCGTTGTATCTCCGGCTTACCAGCTAGCGTTGATAGGTCTATCACAAGAGGATCACTTGTATCGTTGCGTGTTACCTGCAATGGATTTCCAGCCTGGTCATCAATACGCAACACGCCCTTACACTCATAAACAAGCTTCAGCAAACGGCGATACAGCTTCTTCCAGGTAGACGTATGATGATTACGCCACTTCGCATCTTTATTCTCTGATCCCTTATCTACCCAATCCAAAAGGGTGCTGAATGTTGTAATTTCTTCTCTTTCTCGTAGGGAGCGCGTGACAGTCCCATCATCGGCGGTTCTTTCTGTTGTGAGCCAACTTTCTATATCCAGCACGAGCGCACTAAAGTTACTATCGTTCGCATCAACCTCAGCAAACAAGTAGGAGAAGAGGCCCAAGGTGATAATGTCGCTCAAGCTCCAACTATACGGCTTCACCCCACCTGTTCGTCTGGTCGGCACCGCGATGTCACTTCCTGGCATCTGTGGCGCATAAAACGCAACTTTCTCAAACGGTTTGGGATCCTCGATGCCTAATGCTTGCCAATCCGCTGAGTATGTGTTGTCGCTGTAGCGGTTGCTCTGACAGTCAATGTAAAACAGGTCAAGTCCTTTGACATTCAGGATTATCGGCACAATTCGTAGACGGTCGCTAGCGGAAGGAATCGTCTTTGCCTCCTGCTTCGCTTTGTAGAGGAGGAGCCAGATAACGAAGAGGAGAAAGCTAGATTTGGTGCCGCGTCCCGCAGAACCATTGACGTTCATATGTCCTCCGTTAGTTCCTAGCAAGTAATCCAAGTCAATGCAGCCAGGACCGGCAATTTGCTTGGCCCCATTCTTGATAAGCCCTATGTCTAGGCCATTTACGATGTCATCCGCTCCATAAGCTGTACGCGCATCTTGAGCAGAGGCAAGGGAAACAGGGCTACGCTCTTGTGGTGGCGTAAAGACTTCCGAGCGTAGGATACTGGCTGCAGCATAGGTAAAGCCATCATTCTCGAAAGGAGGTTGATAATTGAGGTCGCCATCAGCTTCATCTATTTCGGCACTCATGGAACGCTTGCGGCTCTGTCGATATACTTCACTCACAATGGCATGATAAGTATATGAGGTACCTGCGAGAGTGCTAAGGCAGGTAATAAGTTGTGTCGTTTCAACCAAAGTATTAGATGGAATCCAGAAGAAGAAGTTTGTGCTAGTGGCCTCCTTCTGTGGAGGAGCACCAACACGACCAATGCAAGATAGGTCGCCCATCACTGGAGAAGCTGCGCCTTCATTACCGTTCGTATGAGCTGATACATCAGCCATAGATACAGAGGAAACATCTTGGTAAGCATCATTCATAGGAATCTCCTTGTTTACAACTGAGTGAGATTATAGAAACGTGAAACGATACGGTCGCCACCTGTCATAGTTGCCCCTAGAATTTCCTCAGCTCGCTGAATAGGATAGAGCGAGACTGAGGCACGCTCATAACTCTTGTCTTTGCAGCGATACTCACAAATTATGTGGGACAGGTGATTGATATAGGACCAATCATGCTGTAATTGCAGGCGAAAGAACTTCTCTGGTATTTCTAACCTGACGATGCCCCAGCCAGGCATATCTCTGGCTGTACCATCCAAGCGTAAGTACCAGGAAACAACCTTAATATGTTCCTGTTCAAGCAAAAATGCTGGTGTGCGCTGGCCTGATTGTAGGTCGTAGTAAATGCGCCATCCTTCATCATGCAGATAGTTGCGATGGTGTCCCTTGATCATACCTACGACTGGGGTACTCGTTTCATCGAAACCACCCTTGCGCGGGTCCAATCGCCCATCGACCAAGACAGGTACCTGTCCGGCCTGCACCAAAGCTTGTTTCTCTAGACGG